>Ga0213835_100023_pt1 | contig 261491 bp, 231 predicted proteins | sample SWPATP01_FD_160576 | JGI IMG/M metagenome (GOLD analysis project Ga0213835, IMG submission 160576) | Coastal seawater microbial communities from Marineland, Florida, United States - SWPA TP0 #1 | ecosystem: Environmental > Aquatic > Marine > Coastal | place: USA: Florida | collected 2016-08-05
ACGCCTTGCTCGTCTCCGATGGCCATCCCGCCTACCGCGCCTTTGCCCGCCAAACCGGCGTCACGCACCAGGCGGTCAATCTGAGAGCGGGGATCCGGGTCCGTGGCGCCATCCACGTGCAGAACGTTAACAGCTACCACAGCCGTCTGCGCGGCTGGCTACAGCCGTTTCGTGGCGTGGCAAGCCGTTACCTGAGCAATTATCTGGGATGGCGCTGGGCCTTGGACGGTGGCCGCATTGGAACGCCGGAAGGCTTGCTGCGGGCGGCACTGGGCACGCGTCCCGCAGCAGGTTTCAACACTTAACGCGAACAGCGCCAAGAAAAACGGCTGCCGAAGCAGCCGTCCTCATCTATTCGCTCAGCGCGAACGATTAATTGTCGCCGAAGCTGCGACGGCTGCCGTCAGCCGAACGCGGGTTGGTGCCGCGGTAGCCACCGCCGCTGCCTTCGCGGCGTGGGGCGCCGGTGCTTGGGCCGCGCGGTGCGGCGTCACGGCTGTAACCGCCTTCGCGTGGTGCCGCCGACGGCTTGCTGAAGCTGCGCTGGCCTGGCTTGGCGGCGGCGCTGCGGCCATCGCCTGGTTTCCAGCCGCCTGGACGGGCACCGCTGCGTGCCGGCGCGGCCGAACGCTTCGGCTCGAAGCCTTCCACGACATTGACCGGGATCAGCTGCTTGGTGAAGCGCTCGATGCGCTTGATGTTCATGCCCTCGGCATGGTTCACCAGCGAGATCGCCAGGCCGTTGCGACCGGCACGGCCGGTACGGCCGATACGGTGCACATAGTCCTCAGGGAACTTCGGCAGGTCGTAGTTCACCACGTGGGTGATGGTCGGCACGTCGATGCCCCGTGCGGCGACGTCGGTTGCCACCAGCACGCGCACCTGGCCGCGGCGCAGGCTGTCCAGGGTGCGGTTACGCGCGCCCTGGTGCATGTCGCCGTGCAGCGCGGCGGCGGCGAAGCCGGCGATGTTCAGGCGGTCGGCGATGGTGTCGGCGTCACGCTTGGTGGCGGTGAAGACAACGGCCTGGTCCATCGACTCGTCGCGCAGCAGGTGGTCGAGCAGGCGATTCTTGTGCGACAGGTCGTCGACGAAGTGCACGCGCTGCGAGATGTTTTCGTGGCGGTTGCTGTTGCTGGCGATCTGGATCACCATCGGATCCTTGGTGATGCGACGCGCCATGTTGCCGACAACGCCGTCCAGCGTGGCCGAGAACAGCATGGTCTGGCGGCCGGCCGGGGTCGCGGCGACGATCTTTTCGATGTCGTCGATGAAACCCATGTCGAGCATGCGGTCGGCTTCGTCGAGCACCAGGATTTCGAGTTCCGAGAAGTCGATCTTGCCCGACTCCATGTGGTCGATCAGGCGGCCCGGGGTCGCGACCAGGATTTCAGGATTCTTCGACAGCAGTTGCATCTGCTTCGGGTAAGGCATGCCGCCCAGGATCGACACGGCGCGGATGCGGCGCATGTAGCTGCCGTATTTTTCGGTCGCGGTCGTGACCTGCAGGGCCAGTTCGCGGGTCGGGGTCAGGACCAGCATTTTCGGCTTGGCGGCGGTGAAACGGACGCGCTCGTTGCGGCCGCGGGATGCATCTTGCGCAGGGGCGGCGACGACGTCGGCGCTCACCAGCTTGTGCAGGGCAGGCAGCATGAAGGCGGCGGTCTTGCCCGAACCGGTTTGCGAGGAAACCAGCAGGTCGCGTCCAGCGATGGCGGCAGGGACAGCTTGCTCCTGGACCGGCGTAGGGACGGTGTAACCCGATTCGGTGACTGCTTTGACGATGGTGGCGTGGAGGCCTAGTGCTTCAAAACTCATTGTTTTCTTACTTTCGGTAGTGATCAGCGCTCATCATGTGTACGAGCGCGAAATAGCAACGCGAACCAACAGAACGAAATGACTCAGAAATGAAAGAAATTTCGGCACAAAAGCTTTGCGCCGGGACGGTGTCAGGAGTTCGACACACAGGGCGGGAGGGCTTTATAGGCTACCTGGAGCGGTAGACCTGGCTGCGATGCTGCTTGGTGTTACTTGTTTATTACTTGCTTGTTACTACGCGCTGCTGCTTGGCGACCGGGAGTCGCGGAATATTTTGCAGCGCACAAACGACACTATACAGTAGTTTCCGAATGCGTGCACAGGCCGGGTGATTTGATCTGGCGCAAACCGCACGCTGACTGAAGTCAGGCGCGGCGCTGATGAGGGAGGACGACAGCGGGGAGAGATGACGCGATGCAACATCCCCGCGGCGCCCAGGCCGCGGGTCAGGTTCGATCAGCGGTGCTTGCGGGTGCTGTTCGGGCTGCGCGAGACGCGCGTGCTCGAGGTGGCCTTGGCCTTGAAGCGCTGGGTACGGGCGCCGCCGCGGCTATCGCCACGGTCCGCTTCGAGTGCCATCACGGCGCTGTCGACGATGTTTTCGGCGATGTCCGACTGGCCCGAGGCCGAGGTTTTCGGCACCAGGATGGTCGAACCGGCTTTCAGGCGGGTCTGGGCCGGAATGTTGTTGGCCTGGCGAATGACCTCCGCAGTGGTGCCGAATTTCGATGCCAGCGACGCGATGCTTTCCTTGGCGCCGGTGATGCGGTGCGTGGTCCAGGTCGAGAGCGCCTGGCCGAACTGCGCCAGGTTCAGGTGGAATTTCTCGGCATTCTTTTGCGGCAGCAAGATCTTGGTACGGTCGTCGCCGGTGATGACCGGGCGCTTGAACTGCGGGTTCAAGGCCTTGAACTCGTCGACCGACATTTCGGCCAGCTGGGCGGCGATGGCCAGGTCGATGTCGCTGGTCTTGTCGACCGCGGTGAAGTAGGGCTGGTTGTCGATCACCGGCAGGCTGACGTTGTACTGGCCCGGATTGGCGACGATGTTCTTGACCGCCTGCAGCTTCGGCACGTAGTTGCGCGTCTCGGCCGGCATCAGGTCGGCCAGGCTTTCGAAGTCGGTCGGCTTGCCGAGCGACTGGTTCTTCTTGATCGCCTTCTGGACGTTGCCTTCACCCCAGTTGTAGGCGGCCAGGGCCAGCTGCCAGTCGCCGAACATGGTGTACAGGCGCTGCAGGTAGGTCAGGGCGGCATCGGTCGAGGCCAGCACGCCGCGGCGGTCGTCCTTGAAGGTGTTTTGCTTGAGGTTGAAATCCTTGCCCGTGCCCGGCACGAACTGCCAGATGCCGGCGGCGTTCGCGGTCGACAGCGCCTGCGGATTGAAGGCCGATTCGATCACCGGCAGCAGGGCCAGTTCGGTCGGCATGCCGCGCTTTTCCAGTTCCTGCACCACGTGGTAGAGGTAAGGCGAAGCGCGGCCGGAGATGCGGGCCATGTAGTCGGGCTTGAGGCTGTACGAACGGGTATGGCGCTCGACCAGGTTGTTGTTGATGTCGGGAATCGCGTAGCCGCTGCGGATACGGCCCCAGACATCGGTTTCCTTGTAATCGTCGACTTTCAGCGCGCTCGCGCCGGCAGGGGTGGCAACAGCGGCGGGGCGCATGACGGCGGCGCCCGAGAGCGCGCTGACTGGTGCATTGTCGATGGCAAAGGCGGAGGAAGCTGAGAGCAAAAGCACCAGCGCGGCTGCAAAAGAAGGAGTGCGGGTCATGTCGTACATAGCTTTCCAGTATGTTGCGTCCAGGAACTGCAGGACTGACGATAAGGGGGCAGTGTAAGGAGCAGCCGTTCAGACAGTCAAGCGCTAATCCCAGCCGGTTACAAAAAACTTTGTCTACTAAATTTGCCAATATGAAATGCTTTTGATAACAATGCGGGAGGGTATGCGATTTTCTTCGCTGATTCTTATTGGATAAGTCATTCCGATATTGAACATACTCCCCCAGGGTATTCGATTTATGCTCGCTGCAAATTGTGCCGCCACGAAACAACTCGGGCTTTCCGGGTCTTAGCGTATTGATAATGAAAAACAGGCTTTTTCACGGCGCCCGGACTGGTTTCAACTTACCCGCCTCGAATCGCCGACCTATGAGCACACGCAAACTGTGCGTACAATCGGGGTTCGTACGGCCCGTTTCCCTTATCGAGAGCACTCGCACTATCTATATATGAGCACCCCCAACCTGAACGCCGACGACGATGCCATCATCGCCGCCACCCGCCACTGGCTGGAAAAGGCCGTCATCGGCCTGAATCTTTGTCCCTTCGCCAAATCCGTGTATGTCAAGGAGCAGGTACGCTATGTCGTCTCCAGCGCGCGCACGCCCGAGGCATTGCTGGAACAGTTCATGGACGAGCTGCAACTGCTGTCCGACACGCCGGCGGAAAAGATCGACACCACGCTCCTGATCCATCCTTTCGTGCTCGACGATTTCCTCGACTACAACGAATTTCTCGATGTGGCCGACGCCGCGGTGGAGGACATGCACCTCGACGGTGAGCTGCAGGTGGCCAGTTTCCACCCGGACTACCAGTTCGCCGACACCGACAAGAACGATATCGAGAACTTCACCAACCGCGCCCCTTACCCGATCCTGCAACTGCTGCGCGAAGACAGCATCGAGCGCGCGGTCGAGGCGTTCCCGGATGCGGCCGAGATCTTCGAGAAAAACATCGAGACCATGGAAGCGCTCGGTCACGAAGGCTGGGACAAGCTCGATGTCGGACCAGCGCGATAAGCCGGTACCGCGTCCGGACACCCCCTGCGTCGCGGTCTGCTCGACCACCTTCGACGACGTCTGCCGCGGCTGCGGGCGCACCGTGGCCGAGGTGGCGCACTGGGTGTCGATGGGGGCCGAGCAAAAGGAAATCGTGTGGCAGCGCATCCTGGCCGAGGGTTACCCACGCCGCAATACCTGAGCACGGTTGGACGGCCGCCGCCCGCGCCGGCACGGCTGTGCGATGATAGAAAAAAGATTGGCGTGCGCATCCCGCCGATCCAGGCCGGCGCTGCCGGCGCCCACCATTTGCGGCCATGAGAATGCCACGGATCGATTTGCGCGGATTCACCTCTCGCCTAAGCAGGCTCTACGTCAAGTCGGTCTACGCGGCCATGCTGATGGTCGTCGTCGGCGGCCTGGTGGTACCTGCGCTCGTGGCCAGCTATTTCCTGCTGGTCGTGCAGGAACGCCAGAACACCGTCACCGAACTGAATGAAACCCTGCAGCGCAACGCCGAGATCCTCGCGCTGGGCCTGCAGGAGTCGCTCTGGAACATGAATACCGACGCCGCCCGCTCGCTGGTCGACTCGGTCATGCGCGACCCGTCGGTGGTACGCATCCAGGTGCGCGGCCAGCTCGACACCGGTTTGATCGATGCCCGCGCGCCCGAACGCGCGCGCGGCCAGGTGCTGCGCGCCGAGCGCCCGATCGCGATGCGCGGCGAGCACATCGGCGCGGTCCTCATCGAGATGGACGATTTGCGCAGCGAGCAGGAACTGCGCCGCAAGCAGCGCAATTACGCGATGGTGCTGGCGGTGCAGGTGACGGTGTCGCTGCTGCTGATCCTCGCTTTCCTGCGCCGGCGCCTGCACGCGCCGCTGCGCACTCTGGCCGGTTTTTCCGACCGCCTCTCGCGCGGCGACTTCGACACCCCGCTGGTGCTCGACGTGTCCGGCGAACTGGGCCGCCTGGGCACCCAGATGGAACGCATGCGGGTGGCGATCCGCACCCTGTTCGCCGACGTGGCGCGGCGCGAGGAGCAGTTCCGCAGCATCGTCACCCAGGTGCCGGGCGCCGTGTTCCGGGCCAGGGCGCGCGGGGCGATCGACTTCGTCAGCGACGCCATCGAGTCGATCGCCGGCGTGCCGGCGGCGGCCCTGATGCGCGCCGACACCGATCTCTGGTCCGAGATGATCCATCCCGACGACCGCGCCCTGCGCCGCCAGGTCACGCGCGACGCCTTGACCCACCAGCGCGCCTACGAAGTCGAATACCGGATCGTCGACGCCGCCGGCGTCGGGCGCTGGGTGCTCGAGAGCGGCCAGCCGCAGCGCGTGCCGGGCGAGGACGGCTTCTGGGTCGACGGCATCATCTCCGATATCGGCGAGCGCAAGCACAACGAAATGCGGATCCAGGCGCTCCTGGCCGAGCAGGGCGCGATTCTCGACAACGCCGTGTTCGGCGTCGTCATCACGCGCAACCGCCACGTGGTGTCCGTGAATCGCCGCACCGAGCAGCTGTTCGGCTACCCGGCGGGCAGCCTGGTCGGCCGGCCGTCCTCGGTGTTTTTCCTCTCCGACGACGATTACGCGGCATCCGAAAGCGAATTCTTCCAGCGCCTGGCGCGCGGCGACGAGACCAGCCACGAAAGGCAGTTCCGCTGCAGCGACGGCAGCCTGCGCTGGTGCATGGTCAGCGGCAGCTCGATCAATCCCGGGCACCCCGAGCAGGGCAATGTCTGGGTCTTTGCCGATATTTCCGAGCGCAAGGAACACGAGGAAAAGCTGCGCCTGTCGAGCACCGTCCTCGAACACATCGCCGACGGCGTGATGGTGGTCGACATGGTGGGCATGATCGTGACTGTGAATCCGGCCTTTACCCATATCACCGGCTTCGAGGCCGCGGCCGTGGTCGGCAAGCCGTGGAGCGCCACCCGCTCGGGGCGCGACGACCAGGAATCGTACTGGGCCATGTGGCGCCAGCTGAGCGAGACCGGCTTCTGGCGCGGCGAGCTGTGGAGCACGCGCAAGGACGGCGCGACCTATCTCGAGTGGCTCACCGTCTCCGCCGTGCGCAACGATGCCGGCACCGTCACGCATTACGTGGGTGTCTTCAGCGACATCACGCGCCTGAAGGAGTCGCAGGAAAAGCTCGACTACCTGGCCCACCACGACCCCCTCACCAGCCTGCCGAACCGGCTCCTGTTCAACGACCGCCTGCTGCATGCGATCGGCCGCGCGGCGCGGGTCGAGCAGCAACTGGCCGTCATGTTCATCGACCTCGACCGTTTCAAGAACGTCAACGACACGCTCGGCCACCACGTCGGCGACGAACTGCTGAAGCAGGTCGCCGCCGCCCTCGGCCAGCGCCTGCGCGAAGGCGATACGCTGGCGCGCCTGGGCGGCGACGAATTCATCGTCCTGCTCGAGAATGTCGACGGCAGCTATGGCGCCGGCCAGGTGGCCTCGAAGATGATGGCCTTGTTCGAACAGCCCTTCACGGTCGCCGGCCACGAGCTGTTCGTCACCGGCAGCATCGGCATCAGCCTGTATCCGGGCGACGGCATGGATGCGAACCACCTGGTGAAGAATGCCGACGTGGCCATGTACCAGGCCAAGTCGCGCGGCAGGAACGGCTACCAGTTCTACTCGCCCGAGATGGACGGCGAGGGCATCGAGCGCCTGCGCATGGAAGCGCTGCTGCGCCGCGCGATCGAGCGCAACGAGATCTTCCTGCATTACCAGCCCCAGGTCGAAATCGCCAGCCGGCGCCTGATCGGGGTCGAAGCGCTGGTACGCTGGCATAATCCCGAGTTGGGCCTCGTCAGTCCCGTGCGCTTCATCCCGATGGCCGAGGATACCGGCTTCATCAACCAGATCGGCGAATGGGTGCTGTTCGAGGCCTGCCGCCAGATGCTGCGCTGGGACGCGGCCGGCCTGCAGGTGCCGAAAATGGCGGTCAACCTGTCGGTGCGCCAGGTCGAGCGCGGGGCGATGACGCCGCTGGTGGCGCAGGTGCTGGAAGAGACCGGCCTGGCGCCGCGCCGCCTGCAGCTGGAGGTGACGGAATCGGTGATCATGAATACCGGCGACGCCCTGGCCTTCGTGCACGAGCTGCACGCCATCGGGGTCGGGCTGGCGATCGACGACTTCGGTACCGGCTATTCGTCGCTGGCCTACCTGAAGCAGCTGCCGGTCGACGTATTGAAGATCGACCGCAGCTTCATCAAGGACATCGCGCTCGACTCGAACGACGAGGCGATCGCGATTGCGATCATCCAGCTCGGTAAGAGCATGAACCTCTCGGTGATCGCCGAGGGGGTGGAAAACGAACAACAGGCCGCCTTCCTGCTGCGCCACGGCTGTACGCGCGCGCAGGGTTACCTGTACGGCCGGCCGGTAGCGCCGCAATTGCTGCTTGAAGAATGGGGAAACAAGAATAATGAGAGACACGAACACGGCCCACGGGTCGCCGGCACCTGAACAGATCCGCGGCAAAGGCCGTTCGCGCCGGCGCTTCCTGGTCGGCAGCCTGGTCGCCAGCGGCGCGCTGCTGGTCGGCTGGGGCACGCGCCCGCCGCGCCAGCGCCTGCACACGAGCGTCCCCTTGCCGGTGGCGCCGGGCGCGGTCGCCCTGAACGGCTGGATCGCGATCAACCCGGACGGCACGGTCTCGGTCGTGGTGCCGCGCAGCGAGATGGGGCAGGGCGTGCACACGGCCTTGCCGATGCTGGTGGCCGAAGAACTCGACGCCACCCTCGACAGCGTACGCATCGCCGCGGCGCCGATCGACAAGATCTTCGGCAACCTGGCGGTGCTGCGCGAAAACCTGCCGTTCCACCCCGACCAGCGCGGCAACGTGAAGGACGGCGCCCAGTGGATGCTGGCCAAGGTCGGACGCGAACTGGGCATCATGTTCACCGGCGGCTCGACCAGCGTGAAGGATGCCTGGCAGCCGATGCGCGAAGCCGGCGCCGTGGCGCGCGCGATGCTGCTCAAGGCGGCCGGCGCGCAGTGGAAGGCACCCGTGGCGGAGCTGCGCACCGAGGCCGGCTTCGTGCTGCACCAGGACGGCCGGCGCGCCTCCTACGCCAGCCTGGCCGCGCGCGCGGCCGAGCTGGGCGGCGGGATCGATGCGGACGCGGTGCGCCTGAAGGACCCGCGTACGTTCCGCCTGATCGGCAAACCGGTGGCGCGCCGCGACACCCCGGGCAAAGTCAACGGCAGCGCGCGCTTCGGCATCGATGCCCGGCCGCCCGGCCTGCTCTACGCGGCCGTCAGCATGGCGCCCGTGATCGGCGCGACGGTCGCCTCCTTCGACGCGGCGGCGGTCAAGGCCATGCCGGGCGTGGTCGGCGTGGTCGACGTCTCCGCCGCGCTCGGGCCTTTTGCCGGCGCCGGTGCCGGCGTGGCCGTGATCGCGCGCAGCTGGTGGCAGGCGAAAACGGCGGCCGCCGCGCTGCCGGTGCGCTGGAACGAAGTCGCCGGCGCCAGGCTGTCGTCGCCCGCGATCTTCGCCGGCTTCGCCGCGGCCCTCGACAACGAATCGGGCTTCACCTATTACGAGAGCGGCACCCAGGACGTGACGGGCGCGGCGCAGACCATCAGCGCCGAATACCGCGCCCCCTTCCTCGCGCACGCGACCATGGAGCCGGTCAACTGCACCGCCCAGGTCGCGAACGGCCGCGTCCACCTGTGGGCCTCGACCCAGGTGCCGAGCATCGCGGTCGACATCGCGGCCAAGGTGGCGGGCGTGTCGAGGGAAAGCGTGACGATCGAGGTCATGCTGCTCGGCGGCGGCTTCGGGCGCCGCCTGGAAGGCGACATGGTCGCCCAGGCGGTGGCCGTGGCGCTGGCCGCCGGGGGCAAGCCGGTGCAGCTGATCTGGACGCGCGAGGACGACACCACCCACGACGTGTACCGCCCGGCGGCGCTGGCGCGCTTCAAGGCGGTGCTCGGCGCCAAGGGCCAGCTGCTGGCCTGGGACAACAAGTCGGCCAGCGGCGCCATCGGCCACCAGTACTTCCCGCGCAACCTGGGCCTGCCCGGCATGGGGCCGGACAAGACCACGGCCGAGGGCGAGTACGACATGCAGTACGAAATCGCCAACCAGCGCATCGCCCATGTGATCGTCGACAGCGCGGTGCCGCTCGGCTACTGGCGCTCGGTCGGGCACTCGCACAATGCCTTCTTCAAGGAGGGCTTCCTGGACGAGGTGGCGCATGCCGCCGGCCAGGACGGCGTGGCCTACCGCCGCGCGCTGCTGGCGCAGCACCCGCGCCACCTGGCGGTGCTCGACGCGGCCGTCGAGAAAGCCGGCGCGCCCGGCCCCGGCCGCGCGCATGGCGTGGCCTTGCACCAGTCCTTCGGCAGCATCGTCGCGCAAGTGGCCGAGGTCTCGGTCGAGGGCAGCGAGATCCGCGTGCACCGGGTGGTCTGCGCGATCGACTGCGGCATCGTCGTGAACCCGAACATCGTGGCCCAGCAGATGGAGTCGGCGGTGGTGTTCGGCCTGTCGGCGGCGCTCGGCGGCGAGATCACGGTCAAGGATGGGCGTATCGAGCAGTCGAACTTCGGCGACTATCCGGTGCTGCGCATGGACCGCGCGCCCCAGGTCGAGACCGTCATCATCGCCAGCGCCGAGCCGCCCGAAGGCGTGGGCGAGCCGGGCGTGCCGCCGGTGGCCCCGAGCGTGGCCGCGGCCGTGTTCCAGCTGACCGGCAAGCGTTTGCGCAGCCTGCCGCTGCGGCTGGCCTGATCAGGCGCGGCGCACCGCCCAGTACACGGTGACGCCGACCAGGAAGCCGAGGCCGACGTTCGAGATGGCGACGACCGCCGTCAGCACGACCGGCAGCAGTTCGCGCCAGTCGCCGCTGCGCGGTGTGTTGCCGATCGCGAGCTGGCCGCCGGCGAGGAACAGGATCGTGCCCAGCACCGCCGCCGGCACAGCCTGCAGCAGGAAACCGATCGAATCGCTGAAGCCCAGCGCGAGCAGCATCAGCGTGAGGCCGAAGAGCACGGGCGCGCCGCCGCTGCGCGCGCCGAAGGCGGTGTAGGCCGCCATGCCGCCGGCGCCGTGGCACATCGGAATACCGCCCATCAGGCCACCGGCCAGGTTGATCGCGCCGGTGGTCAGCGCCACCTTCCTGACGCTGGTCGGGCGCTCCGGGAAGAGGCGGTTGTTTTCCTCGGTGACGGCGATCACCGCATTGCCCATGGTGAGCGGCAGCTGGGGCAGGGCCAGCAGCAGGGTGCCGGTCAGGAAGTCGTTCCAGCCCGGCATGGACAAGGCCAGCGCGGGCAGGCGCGGCGCGAAGCCGAAGCTGGCCGCCTGCCACAGCGCCGGCTGGCGGAATACGCCATAGGCCAGGCCGCCGGCCAGCAGCACCAGCATGGCGGGGAACAAGCGGCTGCGGCGCAGCAGGACGGCGAGCGCGAAGGCGACGGCGGCGGCCGCCAGGTCGGTGGCCATCATGCGCGCGCCTTGCAGCATGAAGGACAATCCCAGGCCCATGACGATGCCTTGCACCACGGGGCGCGGAATCAGGCGCGCCAGGCGCGCGGCGCCGCCGCTCGCGCCCAGCAGCAGCCAGAGCACGCCCGTGACCAGGCTGGCCGCCGCGATCGAGGCCTGCGTCAGCGCGGCGGCATGGGCCACGGCCAGCGTGCCGATCGCCTTCATCGGCTGCACCGGCATGGGGGTGCGGTACAGCGCGCCGCAGCAAACCAGGGCGACCCCGAACGCGAGCAGGATCCCGACCGGGTCCATCTTCAAGACGCTGACATAGGCCACCACGAAGGGGACGAAGGTGCCCAGGTCGGCAAAGGCCGCGGCCCATTCGGCGCGGTCGAAGCGCAGGCCGGCCGCATCCTTCATTTCGGTGTCCGGAAAGCGTACCAGGGCAGGGCCTGGCTCAGGCGCAGCACGGCGCCGGCGCCGTCGATATCGTAGCCGGGCAAGTCGGCCATCAAGCCTTGCCACTCGCGGCGCTGGAGCAGTTCGCGTAGTTTGCGGATCGGCGCCTGGTCGACCGCTTCCTTCAGGCAGACAAAATAATACTGCTCGCGCATCAAGGGCAGGAAGTCGAGCCCGAAAGAAGCCGCCGCGGCCTGGATGCCGAAGCCGACGTCGGCCAGCCCCGAGGCGACGGCGGCGGCCACCGCCAGGTGGGTCGGTTCGCTGCGCTCGAAGCCATTCACGCTGGCGGGCGCGATCGCGGCGCTGGCAAGCAGCTGCTCGATTTCGAGCCGGGTACCGGAGCCGCTCTGGCGGTTCACGAAGCGGATCTCCGCGCGCTTGAGGTCCTGGACGCTGGTGACGCCTTTCGGATTGCCGGGGGCGAGCATCAGGCCCTGGCGGCGGCCGACGAAGTTGATCAGCTTGTGGCGGCCCGGCTTGAGCAAGGCCTTGAAGGCCTTCTGGGTCATGCTGCCCATGGCGCGGTCTTCGCTGACGTGAAAGCCCGCCAGCAGGCAGTCGCCGCGCGACAGCGCCTCGATGCATTCGAGGCTGCCGCGAAATTGCAGGTCGAGGTGCAGGCCGGCGTCGCGCGCCAGGAAGTCCTTCAGGCGCGACAGCGCGATGTCGTGGCTGGCGACCATCGGGATCACGTACACGTCGGGGTCGAAGGCCAGCGCGAACTCGCGCTCCATCTCGGCCACCAGGTTCTCGACCTGGGGCTGGACCCGCATCTTGGCACGCTGCTCGGCGAACAGCAGCTTTTCCCCGAAGGGCGATAGGCGTGCGCGCTTGCCCCGCTCCCAGACGATCAGCCCGGCGTCGAGCGTCGCTTCCCAGCGCTTCAGTTCGCCCCACACATGGCGGTAGGACAGCTGCAGGCGCGCGGCCGCCTGGCCCACCGATCCCGAGGCGTGGATGGCGGACAGGATATCGAACAGGGGATTGTCGAGCTGGACCCGCATCCCGCCGGCGCGGGTGAAAGTGTAGGCTAGCTTAACGTGCAACATATGCAAACATGTTCATATTGAAAGTTTCTGAGGGCGGCTTACCATAGCACATCGCATAGCACATCCATAAACCGAGGAATACCAGATGCCGAACCTGAAGAAACGATTGTCCTTGCTGGCTTTGCTCCTGGCCGCCGCCGCGCCGGCGCTGGCCCAGCAGGTGATTCGCCTGTCGACCACGACCAGCACCGAGAACTCGGGCCTGCTGCAATACCTGCTGCCCAAGTTCGAAGCCCGGACCAACAGCAAGGTCAACGTGATTTCGGTCGGAACCGGCAAGGCGCTGGAGCTGGCCAAGAACGGCGACGTCGACGTCACCCTGGTGCACGCGCGCGCCGCCGAGGATAAGTTCGTGGCCGAGGGCCACGGCGTGAACCGGCGCGACGTGATGTACAACGATTTTATTATCGTCGGACCGGAAAACGATCCGGCCGGGGTGAAGGGCAGCAAGGACGTTCTCGCCGCGATGAAGAAGATCGCCGCCGGCGGCAGCAAATTCATTTCGCGCGGCGACAATTCGGGCACCGACCTGATGGAGAAGGCCTACTGGAAGCAGGTCGGCAGCCAGCCGCAGGGCACGGCCTATGTCTCGGCGGGGCTGGGCATGGGCGAAGTGCTGAACATGGCGGCCGAACTGCGCGCCTACACCCTGACCGACCGCGCCACCTACATCGCCTACCGCGCCAAGACGGGGCTGCAGATCGCGGTCGAGGGCGACCCGAACATGTTCAACCCCTACGGCATCATCGCGGTGAATCCGCAAAAGTCGAAGGACCTGAACTACAAGGGCGCGATGCAGCTGGTCGAGTGGATCACCTCGAGCGAAGGCCAGAACCTGATCGCGGCCTTCAAGGTCGAGGGCCAGCAGGTATTCTTCCCGTCGGCGAAGGCGGCCAAGTAGGCTGATTCAGCCGGCCTGGCGCAGCAAGGTGCGCAAGTTGCACGCGACCTGCCAGTGTCGCCGCTCCTGGCTCGACTGGGCCAGGCGCGCCAGTTCTTCCGGCGCCAGCTCGGCCTGGGCCTGGACCAGGCGTTCGGCCAGCTTCGCTTCCGGCAGCATGGGGCCGAAAAAGGCGACCGTGTCGCCCTGCTGCAGCAGCAGGGTCGGGAAGTTGTCGACATCGAGGTCGCCCACCACGTCGGCCTGGTCTTCGATGTCGATCCACACGAAGGTCATGTCCGGATGGCGCGCCGCCACCGAGTCGAAGGCGGCGCGGTAGCCGCCGCAGGTGCCGCACCAGGCGGCGCACAGGCAGGCCACGATCCAGCGTCCGTCCTCCATCGAGGCGGCGAGCTGGTCGCGGTTGCTGGTGTCGAGTGTCAGGCTATGCATGGGGCGGATTCTACCTTGCGGCGGGCCGGATTGGCCAATCCCGCCATGGCCGGGGCCGCGCGTGGCGGGTTAAAATAGCGCATGCCTATTATCCTTGCCATCGAAACTTCCTCCGAACTTGCCTCCTGCGCGCTCTTGTGGGGCGAGCGCGTCCTGTCGCGCGAGTCGAGCGGCGTGCGCACCCATTCGCAATCGGTGCTGCCGATGGTGCAGGAACTGCTGGCCGAAAGTGGCGTGAAGCTGGCCGAGGTCGAGGCGATCGCCTTCGGCGCCGGCCCGGGCTCGTTCACCGGCGTGCGCACCGCCTGCGGCGTGGCCCAGGGCCTGGCCTATGGCCTCGACCTGCCGGTGCTGCCCCTGATCACCCTGGAAGCGATGGCCGAGGCCTGCCGCGCCAAGAGCGGGGCGACCGAGGTGCTGGTCGTGCTCGACGCGCGCATGAGCGAAGTCTACTGGGCGCAATACCGCTTCGACGGCGCCTGGCGCGCCGTGGTCGAACCGGTGCTGTCGGCGCCGGGCGCCGTGCAGCCGCTGGCGGCCGATTCCCTTGCCGCCTGCGGCAACGGCTTCGCCGCCTATCCGGAAGCCTTTGCCGGCAAGCCCTTCGCCGAACATGCCGACGCCGGCATCGTGCCGCACGCGCGCGAACTGGCGCGCATCGGCGCGGCCGCGCTGGCGGCCGGGCAGGGCGTGCCGGCGGCCCAGGCCCAGCCGCTCTACCTGCGCAACAAGATCGCCTACACCAGCGCCGAGCGCCTGGTGATCAATGCGGCCAAGGCCGCCGGAGCGGCGCCATGATGGCGGCCGACGCCGCGGCCGGCCTGGTGCTGGTACCGATGACGCTGGACGATGTCGACGCGGTGCATGCGCTCGAATGCAGCGTGTTCCCCCATCCGTGGAGCCGCGCCAATTTCAGTGACTCGGTGCAGTCCGGCTACGATGCCTGGCTGCTGCGCGACGCCGGCGGCGAGCTGGCCGGTTATTTCCTGCTGATGTATGCGCTCGACGAGGCGCACCTGCTCGATGTCGCCGTCGCCGGCAAGCGCCATGGCACGGGCCTCGGACGGCATCTGCTCGAGACCCTGTGCGCGCGCGCGCGCGAGATGGGCGCGGCGTCGATCCTGCTCGAAGTGCGCCCGTCGAACACGCGCGCGCTGGCTGTGTACGACCGCTTCGGCTTCGCCGAGATCGGGCGCCGCAAGGGCTATTATCCGGCCCATGAGGGCAAGCGCGAAGACGCGATCGTGATGAGGCATATTTTATGAGCGTGGATCCGCGCGACGAGATTTTCCTGGCCGAGATGGGCATCACGCCGCTGTGGCGCCTGCGCCGGCAGCCCGAAGGCGAGGCCGCGGCCGAACCGGAGGTGGCGGCGGATGCGGCGCCGGCCGAGGCGCCCGGCATGCATGCGCCGGGCGTGATCGCGCCGCCGCCGCGCGACCCGGCCTGGGGCGCGATTCCGCGCACCACCGCCGAGGCGCCCGCGCCCTGGAGCCCGCCCGCGCCGCCGGCCGTCGAGGAAGAGCAGGGCGACAGCCTGGAAGCCATCGCCGCGATGGACTGGGACGCGCTGCGCGCCGCGATCGCGCGCTGCAAGCGCTGCGGCGACTGCGCCACGCGCAAGCCGGTCTATGGCAGCGGTCCGCAAACGGCGCGCTGGTTCGCCACGGCCGGCGCCAGCAGCGCGCAGGATGAAACGGCGGGCGCACCGCTGGCCGGCGACGCGGGCAAGCTGTTCGATAACATGCTGGCCGCGGTCGCGCTGACGCGCGCCCAGGACGTGTATGTGACCAACCTGGTCAAGTGCCGCCCGGCGTCCGCGAATGGCGGCGACCGCGCGCCCAGCGCCGAGGAAGTGGCGGCCTGCCGTCCCTTCGTGGCGCGCGAGCTGGCCTTGAGCGGCGCCGGCGTGGTGCTGACCCTGGGCCAGATCGCCGCCAACGGCCTGCTCGGCAAACCCTTGCAGGAGCCGCTCGCCGGCGCCCGCGGCGCGGTCCACCGGTTCCAGGGCGCCGCCCTGGTGGCGACCCTGCATCCGGGCGAACTGCTGCGGCGCGGTGCCGACAAGGCGCTGGCCTGGGCCGACCTGTGCCGCGCGCGAACGAGCGATGCGCGAACCGGACGCTAGCTACCAGGCCGCTTTTCACCGCCGCTGGGGCCACTTGCGGCGCGCGCGGGTGCGCGCCCTGGCCTGGCTGCTCGATTCCCCCGACCTGCTCGACGCCGGGGCGCCCCACTGGGAGGGCCGGATCGCCTCCACCGGGCCGGTCACGCCGGAGCTTGCGCGCTGGCTGCTGGAGCTCGACCATGATCCGGCGCCGCTCGACGCCGCGCTCGGCCCGCGCGTCTACACCCGCCTGGGCCTGTACGCCGAAAAGCTGATGGCCTTCTACTACCAGCATCAAGGCAGGCTGGTGGCCCACGGCCTGCAGGTGCGCGCCAACCGCAACGACACCGTCGGCGAGTTCGACTTCCTGCTCGACGCCGGCCTTGATGCGCTCGAACACATTGAATTCGCTACCAAGTTCTATTTGCTGCAAGGCGGGCCGACCCAGCAATTGGACGCCCTGGTCGGTCCCAACCTGGCCGACAGCCTGGGCGCGAAGATGCGCAAGATTTTCGGACGCCAGCTCGCATTGGGCGCGCATCCGGCGGCCCAGCCTTTGCTGCCGCGCCCGGTGACGCTGGCGCGCGCGCTGGTGAAGGGCTGGCTGTTCTACCCGGCCGGCAGCTGGCCGGCGATGAGCGGCATCACGGCCGGCCATTGCCGCGGCTTCTGGTGCGCGCTGGGCGAACTCGATGCCCTGGGCGCGGACGCCTTCCTGGTCTTGCCCAAGCTGCAGTGGCTGGCGCCGTTTCGCGCCGCGCAGGCGGCCTCGACGATGAACCGGGCCCAGCTCCATGCCGCGCTGGAAGCGCAGTTCGAGAACAATCCGGCGCCGGTGCTGGTGGCCGTGGTGCGTGCAACGCCGGGGCTGGTGGAAGAGGTGGAGCGCGGCTTCATCGTGCCGAACGATTGGCGGGCACGGGCCGAGGCGCGCGCCGCCAACGGCAATATGCAGAATATTGTTTGGTAAAACCTATGTTTATGCAAATAATATTTGCATAGGTCTCAATGCTTGTGTTCCCCGATCAGGGCCAGCGAATCGTGCGCCGCCTGGTTGCGCTGGTGCAGGCGCATGATGAGGAAGGTGATCCCGGCGATCGACAGGCCGAACAGGACGATGATGATGTTCAGGTCGAGGTTCAGCGTGATCATGATCGCGTACATGGCGAGCATGGTCAGGATCGACAGGTTCTCGTTGAAATTCTGGACCGCGATCGAATGCCCGGCGCTCATCAGGACGTGGCCGCGGTGCTGCAGCAGCGCGTTCATCGGCACCACGAAAAAGCCCGACAGGAAGCCGATCAGGGCCAGCAGCGGGTAGGCAATGATGACGTCGTGGACGAACACCATCACGGTCACGACCAGGCCCATGACGATGCCCATCGGGATCACGGTCAGCGATTTGCGCAGGGGGATGATCTGCGCCGCCAGCGCCGCGCCGATCGCCACGCCGATCGCGACCACGCCGATCAGGCTGGTCGCTTTCTCGAGCGGCATGTGCAGCGAGCGCTCGGCCCATTTCAGCACGATCAGCTGCAAGGTCGCGCCGGCGCCCCAGAACAGGGTGGTGACGGCCAGCGAGATCTGGCCCAGCTTGTCTTTCCAGAGCGTGGCCGAGCAGTTCGCGAAGTCGGAGATCAGCTTGGCCGGATTGCGTTCCTGGTGTTCGTAGCGCGCCCCGGTTTCCGGGATGCGCAGGTTGAACAGCGTCGCCAGCAGGTAGATCACGACCACGACCGCCATCGCCGCTTCGCTGGTGGTGTCGATGCCGGTGTCGATCAGCGGGAAATCGAAGCCGAGCAGCAGGGCCGAGCCCTTGACGCTGACCAGGGCGCCGCCCAGCACGGTGCCGAAGATGATCGACATCACGGTCAGGCCTTCGATCCAGCCATTCGCGGCGACGAGTTTTTCGGGCGGCAGCAGTTCGGTCAGGATGCCGTACTTGGCCGGCGAATACACGGCCGCGCCGAAGCCGACGACGGCATACGCCAGCAGCGGGTGCACGGTCAGGAACATCAAGGCGCAGCCGAACACCTTGATCAGGTTGGCGATGAACATGACGCGGCCTTTGGGCAGCGCATCGGCGAAAGCGCCGACGAATGCGGCGAGCAGGACATAGAACAGCACGAATGACAGCTTGAGCAGCGGCGTGAGGGAGGCCGGGGCGTTCATCCTCACCAGCACGTCAATGGCTACAAACAGCAGCGCATTGTCTGCCAGCGACGAGAAAAACTGCGCCGCCATGATGGTATAGAAACCACGATTCATTCGAGGATGTCGGAAAACTAGTGTGGGTTGCTTTATACCATGAAAGGACGGCTTGCCAAAGGAAGCGACGAGCACAGGACGGGCGAAATGCCCGGCAGTCCAGTAAAATAGAACCTTTCGCCTAATCGTCCTTCCTGCTTATGCCACGCCCGCTCTGCGCTACCATCCATCTCGATTCCATGCAGCATAACCTTGCGCGCGCGCGCGCCTGCGCGCCCGAGGCACGCGTCTGGGCCGTCGTCAAGGCGAATGCTTATGGACACGGGATCGAGCGCGGCGTCAAGGGTTTCATGGGCGCCGACGGCCTGGCCCTGATCGAAACCGAGAACGCCTTGCGTCTGCGCGAACTCGGCTGGGCCAAGCCGATCCTGCTGTTGGAAGGCATCTTCGACGCCAGCGACGTCTCGCTGCTGGCCGAACACAATATCAACAGCACCGTCCATTGCCTCGAGCAGATCAAGATGCTCGAGTACACCCAGCTGTATCGCCCGATCGACGTCCACCTGAAAATGAACACCGGCATGAACCGGCTCGGCTTCAAGCCCGACGCCTACGCGGCCGCGTATAAACGCCTGTGCGCCATTCCGGGCGTGCGCAACATCACGCTGATGACCCACTTCGCGAATGCCGACGAACTCGAACACCCGCGCCTGTCGGTGGGCGCCCAGGTCGAACGCTTCGTGGGCGGCGCCCAGGGGCTCGAAGGCGAACGCAGCCTCTCGAATTCGGGTGGCGTGCTGCATCAGGCCGATCTGCAGGCCGAGCTGCGCAACGACTGGGTCCGTCCCGGCATCATGCTCTATGGCGGCACCCCCGGCGGGCGCACGGCGCGCGACTTCGGGCTGCGCCCGACGATGACGCTGAGCTCCGAGATCATCGCGATCCAGGACCTGGTGGCCGGCGACACGGTCGGCTACGGCAGCAGTTTCGAAGCCGCGGGACCGATGCAGGTCGGCGTGGTGGCCTGCGGCTATGCCGACGGCTACCCGCGCTCGGCGCCGCATGGCACCCCGGTGATCGTCGACGGCGTGCGCACCTCGGTGGTGGGGCGCGTCTCGATGGACATGATGACGGTCGACCTGACCCCGGTGCGCAATGCGCGCGTCGGCAGCCAGGTCACGCTCTGGGGCGATGGCCTGCCGATCGACGAGGTGGCAAGCAGCGCCGGCACGATCGGCTATGAATTGATGTGCGCACTCGCCCCGCGCGTGCGCGTCACGGAAGGACGGATGGGCACCCATGGCTAAGCCAAAAACACAGTTCGTCTGCAGCGAATGCGGCAGCGTCAGCAGCCGCTGGACCGGCCAGTGCGCCGATTGCAAGGCCTGGAACACGATGGTCGAGACGGTGCCCGAGGCCGCCACCGCCGGCGTCAACCGCATGTCGCAGACGGTCAATTACAAGGCGCTGGCGCAGACCGCGCCGGTGCTGTCCCTGGCCGACATCGAGGCGGTCGACGTACCGCGCTTCGGCACCGGCATCGAGGAATTCGACCGCGTGCTGGGCGGCGGCCTGGTCGCGGGCGGCGTGGTGCTGATCGGCGGCGACCCCGGCATCGGCAAGTCGACCCTGCTGCTCCAGGCCCTGGCGAATCTTGCCGCCACGCGCTCTACGTTATATGTCAGCGGCGAAGAATCGGGCGCCCAGATCGCGCTGCGCGCGCGGCGCCTGCAGGTGGAAGCCAAAGACCTCAAGTTGCAGGCCGAGATCCAGCTCGAACGTATCCTCGGCACCCTGGCCGACCTGAAGCCGGAAGTGGCGGTGATCGATTCGATCCAGACCCTGTATTCGGACGCGCTCACGGCCGCGCCGGGCTCGGTGTCCCAGGTACGCGAATGCGCGGCCCAGCTGACGCGCGTGGCGAAACAGACCGGCGTCACCATCATCCTGGTCGGCCACGTGACGAAAGAGGGCGCGCTGGCCGGCCCGCGCGTGCTCGAACACATCGTCGACACCGTGCTGTATTTCGAGGGCGACCCGCAGTCGAGCTTCCGCCTGGTGCGGGCGATTAAAAACCGTTTCGGCGCCGTCAACGAGCTGGGCGTGTTCGCGATGACGGAAAAAGGTCTGAAGGGCGTCTCGAACCCCTCGGCCCTGTTCCTGTCGCAGCACGACAGCCAGGTGCCGGGTTCCTGCGTGATGGTGACCCAGGAGGGCACGCGCCCGCTGCTGGTCGAAATCCAGGCCCTGGTCGACGCCAGCCACCTGCCCAACGCGCGCAGGCTCTCCGTCGGCCTGGAGCAGAACCGCCTGGCGATGCTGCTGGCGGTGCTGCACCGGCATGCCGGCATCGCCGCCTTCGACCAGGACGTGTTCATCAACGCGGTGGGCGGCGTGAAGATCGCCGAACCGGCGGCCGACCTCGCGGTGCTGCTGGCGATTAACTCCTCGATGCGCAACAAGGCGCTGCCGCGCGGCCTGGTCGTGTTCGGCGAAGTCGGCCTGGCCGGCGAAATCCGCCCGGCGCCACGCGGGCAGGAACGCCTCAAGGAAGCGGCCAAGCTCGGCTTTTCGATCGCGCTGATCCCGAAGGGGAACATGCCGAAGCAGAAGATCGAGGGGATGAATATCATCGGGGTCGAGCGGATCGACCAGGCGTTTACCAAGCTGCGGGAATTGGACTGAACTCGCGTCGCGCGTGGACTCAGGAGTCCACCCTACGCCAATCTTGCATATAATCACGCCTTGAAATCACCTCCTGGCAAACCGTGTACGCAGATCAACGACAGTCCCCGCGCAAAATGCTGAAAACCCGGGTCATGTTCGCCCTCGAGGGCAGCGCCCCGCTGCTCGGGCGTACGACCGATATCAGCGCCAACGGGCTCAGCGTCAACGTGGCGCAGCCGGTCGGGGTCGGGCAGAGCGCCCTGCTGCGCTTCGAGTTGCTGGTCGAGGGCCAGGTGGTGACCATCCATTCCCGCGCCCGCACCCAGTATTGCATTCTCAGCAATGGCGAATACAAGGTGGGCCTGCAGTTCCTCAATCTCGACCTGGGCGCCATGACGGCGCTGTCGCGCTTCCTCAGGTAGGACGGGAGGGGACCCAAACGAAAGCGGCGAGCACCCATCGGGTCTCGCCGCTTTTTCTGATTCCCGCGTAGCGGGTTGGGCACTATTCGTGATAGTGGTCATGCAGGGGTTCTGAACTGCCTTCGATCTCCTGGAAAATCTCATAGGCGATCAGGCCGACCATCCCCGACAAAATTGCAAACACAAACATATTCCACATAGCTGTAAAACGCCTTTCAGCATCCCTCCGTACAGTGACTACACCTTGAGCATAGCAGCCGCCAGTGTATTTACAAGAGTGACAAGGGCCTAAATTTGCGCTCGTGGTCGCCTGGAATCACGCGGCCGGCATGATGCCGCCCGGCCGAGGCCGTTTCAATCGCGTGACGGGGAATGGCGCATCGCGGCACTATGACGCCTGGCCATATCGCGACCCGGTTCGGCATTCCACGCCGGCCTGTGTGACATGCCTCGACGGCCTTGTCATCGATTCGATGACATGTGTCATCAAGATGTCATGAACTTGTCATATTCGGCCGCTAGACTGCCCAGCATTACCAGGGCGCAACCTGCTCCCTCACTCTAAGGAAACTGATATGCGTATGAAGCCCTTGCTCCTCTCGATCGCTCTTGCCGCCACCACCTTCGCCGCCCAGGCCGCGAACATCACCGGTGCCGGCGCGACCTTCCCGTACCCGATCTACGCCAAATGGGCCGAGATGTACAAGGCGGCCAGCGGCAACGGCCTGAACTACCAATCGGTGGGTTCCGGCGCCGGCATCAAGCAGATCAAGGCGAAAACCGTGGACTTCGGCGCCTCCGACATGCCGCTGCCCGCCGCCGAGCTGGCGGAAGCCGGCCTGTTCCAGTTCCCGGCCGTGATGGGCGGCGTGGTGCCGGTGCTGAACCTGCCGGGCGTGACGCCGGGCCAGGTCAAGCTCTCGGGCGCCGTGCTGGCCGATATTTTCCTCGGCAAGATCACCAAGTGGAACGCGCAGCCGATCGCCGCCCTGAACCCGGGCGTGAAACTCCCGGCCGAGGACATCACCGTCATCCACCGCGCCGACAGCTCGGGCACGACTTTCCTGTTCACCGACTACCTGTCGAAAGTGAACCCCGACTGGAAGCTGAAGGTCGGCGCCGGCACCGCCGTGAAATGGGCCACCGGTGTGGGCGGCAAGGGCAATGAAGGCGTGGCCGCCAACGTGCAGCGCATCAAGGGCGGCATCGGCTATGTCGAGTGGGCCTACGCCAAGAAGAACAAGATGGCGCACACCCAGCTGCAAAACCACGACGGCGCTTACCTGAACCCGGACGACGACGCCTTCAAGGCCGCCGCCGCCAGCGCCGACTGGGCCAAGGCACCGGGCTTCGCCGTGGTGCTGACCGACCAGCCGGGCAAGGCCAGCTGGCCGATCACGGGCGCCTCCTACATCCTGCTGCACAAGGCCCAGCTTGATGGCGTGAAGGGCAAGGAAGTGCTGAAGTTCTTCGACTGGGCCTACAAGAACGGCGATGCAGCAGCGGCCGAGCTGGACTACGTGCCGATGCCCGACGCCGTCACCAAGCTGGTGCAGGACGCCTGGCGCGCCAATCTCAAGGACGCGGCCGGCAAGGCGCTCTGGTAAGACCATGAAACACGGGCGCCGCCGCGCCGCGGTAGCGCGGCGGTTCTCCTTGCAGCACACTCGATAAGAACACCACATGAGCGCACAACCCTCCGTCGCCATCGACAAGCCGGCCGCAGTCGATGCCGGCGCCGCCGATCTCCAGCAGGCCGCCCTGCGCAAGACCATGCGCAACCAGCGCATCCAGGACTTCCTGTTCCACAAGATTACCCTGCTGTTCGCGGCCAGCGTGCTCATCGCGCTGGTCGGCATCATCGCCTCGCTCGCCATCGGCGCCGCGCCCGCCTTCAAGCAATTCGGCCTGGGCTTCATCACCACCGTCGAGTGGGATCCGGTCGACGACAAGTTCGGCGCCCTGATTGCGATCTGGGGCACGCTGGCGACGTCGCTGATCGCCTTGCTGGTGGCCTTCCCGATCAGCTTCGGCATCGCGCTCTTCCTCACCGAAATCTGCCCCGCCTGGCTGCGCCGGCCGATGGGCACGGCGGTCGAGCTGCTGGCCGGCGTGCCGTCCATCATCTACGGCATGTGGGGCTTGTTCGTGTTCGCGCCGCTGTTCGCCGACCACATCCAGCCGGTGCTGAAGGAAACCCTCGGCCAGCTGCCCGTGATCGGCCAGCTGTTCCAGGGGCCGACCATGGGCATCGGCATCCTGACCGCCGGCCTGATCCTGGCGGTGATGATCATTCCGTTCATCTCGTCCGTGATGCGCGACGTGTTCGAGATCGTGCCGGCGGTGCTCAAGGAATCGGCCTATGGCCTGGGCTGCACCAAGTGGGAAGTGGTGCGCAAGGTGGTGCTGCCCTACACCCGCAACGGCGTGGTCGGCGGCGTGATGCTGGGCCTGGGGCGGGCGCTGGGCGAGACCATGGCGGTCACCTTCGTGATCGGTAACGCCCACGAGCTCTCGGCCTCGCTCTTCATGCCGGGCAATTCGATTTCCTCGACCCTGGCCAACGAGTTCGCCGAGGCGGCCTCGCCCCTGCACGTGTCCTCGCTGTTCGCGCTGGCACTGATCCTGTTCGGTATTACCTTCGTCGTGCTGTCGGCCGCGAAACTCATGTTGGCGGGGATGTCCCGCAAGGAAGGCACGGAATGAGCGCAATCAATCCTGTCTACCGCAAGCGCCTGCTCTGGCACCGCGCCGGCATCGCCTTGTCGGTGCTGGCGATGGGCATCGGCCTGGCCTTCCTGGCCTGGATCCTGTGGACCCTGCTGGTGAACGGCTTCGGCGCGCTCTCGCTGTCGCTGTTTACCGGCGACACGCCGGCGCCGGGCGGCGAGGGCGGGGGACTACGCAACGCCATCGTCGGCAGCCTGATGATGGTCGGCCTGTCGACCCTGGTCAGCACGCCGATCGGCATCCTGGCCGGCATCTACCTGGCCGAGTATGGCGACACCAACCGCTTCGGCCAGATTACGCGTTTTGTCACCGACATCATGCTGTCGGCGCCCTCGATCGTGATCGGCCTGTTCGTGTACGCGCTGTACGTGGCCAAGGTCCAGCATTTTTCGGGTTATGCCGGCACCATCGCGCTGACCCTGATCGCGGTGCCGGTGGTCGTGCGCACCACCGACAATATGCTGCGCCTGGTACCGAACAGCTTGCTGGAAGCGGCTTTTGCCCTGGGCGCGCCGCGCTGGAAGGTGGCGACCCTGGTGCGCCTGCGCGCCGTGAAGGCCGGCATCATCACCGGCGTGCTGCTGGCCCTGGCCCGCATCTCGGGCGAGACCGCGCCGCTGCTGTTCACCGCGCTCAACAACCAGTTCTTCAGCGCCGACATGAACGCGCCGCTGGCCAACCTGCCGGTCGTGATCTACACCTATGCGATGAGCCCGTACGACGACTGGCGCTCGCTGGCCTGGGGCGGCGCGCTGCTGGTCACCTTTACCGTGTTGTTCCTGAACATCCTGTCGCGGACCGTCTTCACCCAGAAGACCCCGCGCTAATTAATACTGATAAACATGAACCCAGCTATGGCAACCCCAGCGACCGCGCAAAAGACCAAGACCATCGAAATCTCCGGCCTGAATTTTTTCTACGGAAAAACCCAGAGCCTGAAGAATGTGTCGCTCGACATCCATGAAAAGCAGGTAACGGCCTTCATCGGCCCTTCCGGCTGCGGCAAGTCGACGCTGCTGCGCACGCTGAACCGCATGTACGACCTGTATCCCGGCCAGCGCGCCGAAGGGTCGATCATCTACCGCGACCGGAATATCCTGGAGCCGGGTGTCGACGTGAACATGCTGCGCGCCAAAATCGGCATGGTATTCCAGAAGCCGACGCCATTCCCGATGTCGATCTACGACAATATCGCCTTCGGCGTGCGCCTGTACGAGAACCTGTCGAAGGGCGAGATGGACGAGCGCGTCGAATGGGCCTTGAAAAAGGCGGCGCTGTGGGAAGAAGCCAAGGATAAGCTGAGCAAGAGCGGCCTGTCGCTGTCGGGCGGCCAGCAGCAGCGCCTGTGCATCGCGCGCGGGGTGGCGGTCAAGCCGGACGTGCTGCTGCTCGACGAGCCGACCTCGGCGCTGGACCCGATCTCGACGGCCAAGATCGAGGAACTGATCAGCGAACTGAAACAGGAATACACGATCACGATCGTGACCCACAACATGCAGCAGGCCGCGCGTTGCTCGGATTACACTGCATACATGTATCTGGGTGAATTGGTGGAATTCGGCGAAACCGACCAGCTGTTCATGAACCCGGCACGCAAAGAGACACAGGATTACATCACCGGCCGCTTCGGCTGAGCGATCGATCCTCGATAAAAAAACACTAGGGAGTTGTATATGATTGGCGAACACTCATCAAAACAGTACGACCAGGAACTCGAAGCGATCCGCTCCAAGGTGCTGGCCATGGGCGGCATGGTGGAAACCCAGTTCGAGGAGGCGCTCGACTGCTTCCGCATCGGCGACATCGCCCAGGCCGATAAAGTCATGGCCGACGACCATGCGGTCAACCAGCTGGAAGTCCAGCTCGACGACGCGTGCAGCCACCTGATCGTCAAGCGCCAGCCGGCGGCCAACGACCTGCGCACCGTGATGGCCACCATCAAGGTCATCACCGACCTCGAGCGTATTGGCGACGAGTCCAGCAAGATCGCGCGCACGGCGAAGAGCCTGCATGGGCGCGGCGCCACCGGATTTGCCCACTACGACATGATCCGCACGATCGGCAAGGCCACCTGCGAGCTGCTGCACGATTCCCTCGATGCGTTTGCGCGCCTGGACGGCAAGCAGGCGATGCAGATCATCGCCGGCGACGAAATCATCGACCACGAGTTCCGTACCATCCTGCGCAACCTGATCACCTTCATGATGGAAGACCCGCGCACGATCTCCTCGGCGCTCGACACGCTGTGGGTGGCGAAAGCCATCGAACGGATCGGCGACCATGCGAAGAACATCGCCGAATACGTGATCTATGTGGTCGAAGGGCGCGACATCCGCCACAGCAAGCCGATCGTCCAGGAAGGCTGAGCGGCATGCGCAATACGAGCGTACTGGTGGTCGAGGACGAGCCGGCCATCGTCGAGCTGGTGAGCTATTCGCTGCGCGAGGCCGGCTGGACGATCGCGTCGGTCGGCACCACCGGCGCGGCCTGGGACAGCATCCGCAACGGCAAGCCCGACCTGCTGCTGCTCGACTGGATGCTGCCCGACCAGAGCGGCCTGCGCCTGCTGGCGCGGCTGCGCGCGGACCGCGATTTCAAGGACATCCCGGTGATCATGCTGACCGCGAAAAGCATGGAGGAAGACAAGCTCGCCGGCCTGGACACGGGCGCCGACGATTACGTCACCAAGCCGTTCTCGCCGCGCGAACTGCTGGCCCGTTCGCGCGCGCTGATGCGCCGCAAGAGCCCGCACCTGGCCGAGGCGGTGCTGCGCGCCGGCGCCGTCGTGCTCGACCCGGCCAGCTGCACGGTGACCATAGCCGGGCAGGGCGTCGATATCGGCAACGCCGAATACAAGCTGCTCAAATTCCTGCTGGCGCACCGCGAGCGCGTCTTTTCGCGCGCCCAGCTGCTCGACAAGGTGTGGGGCGACCATGCCGTGATCGAAGAGCGCACGGTCGACGTCCATGTGCTGCGCCTGCGCAAAGCCTTGAAGGGTGCCGAAGGCTTGATCCGCACCGTGCGCAGCGTCGGTTATATGCTGTCGGAAAAATAAGTCAGAGACCAGATGAATCCAACCCTGCTGTTCTGGGTGCCGGCGCTGCTGCGCCTGGCCACTGTGTTCCTTACCGGCGGCGTCCTGTGGTGGATCGCCGGACCGGTCGCCGGGCTGGCGCTGGCGCTGGTCGGCGTCGTCACCGCGCTGTTCGTCCAGCTGTCCTACCTGCACCAGCTGGGCGAATGGCTGAACGACCCGCAATCCGGACGCCTGCCCGATGGCTGGGGCGCCTGGACCGACGTCTTCGCGCGCCTGTACCGGATGCGGCGCGAGGACGAGCGTAACCAGAAAGAGCTGGCCGAGTGGCTGGCACGCTTTCGCCAGGCCATGCACCTGCTGCCCGAAGGCGTGGCGATCATGGACGACGTCCTGTTCCTGGAATGGTGCAACCCGGCGGCCGAGCGCCACCTGGGCCTGACCATCGAACGCGACAAGGGCCTGCGCGTGACCAACCTGGTGCGCCATCCCGACTTCATCGACTACATCATCCTCGGGCGCTACGAGCAGCCCCTGACGCTGTCGATCCGGGGCCGCAAGATCGAATGCCGCATCATCCCCTTCGAGAACCGGCGCCAGATCCTGGTCACGCACGACGCCACCGACACCGAACGGGTGGAGGCGATGCGGCGCGACTTCATCGCCAACGCCTCGCACGAACTGCGTACGCCCTTGACCGTGATCGTCGGTTTCCTCGAAATCGCGCTGCTCGACCCGGGCCTGGACGCGGCCACCCGCGTCGCCCACCTGAAGCTGATGACGGAGCAGGGCCAGCGCATGCAGCGCCTGATCGAAGACATGCTGACCTTGTCGCGCCTGGAGTCCGACGAATTCCCGCTGCGCCGCGAGCGCGTCGACGTGACGGCGCTGGTGGACTCGGTGGCGGCGGAAGCGCGCGCGCTGTCGGGCGGGCGCCACGAGATCGCGGTGGTGGTCGACGGCCCCGATGTCATGGGCAGCATGGAGGAGCTGCGCAGCGCCTTTGCCAACCTGGCCTCGAACGCGGTGCGCTATTCGCCCCAGGGCGGGCGCATCGCGCTGGCCTGGCGCCGCGGCGACGACGACCTGCAGTTTTCCGTCACCGACTGCGGCATCGGCATCGACCCGCAGCATATCTCGCGCCTGACCGAGCGCTTCTACCGCGTCGACAAGAGCCGCTCGCGCGAGACCCAGGGCACGGGCCTGGGCCTGGCCATCGTCAAGCACGTGCTGCTGCGCCATGGCGGGCGCCTGAAAATCAGCTCGGTGCCGGGGCAGGGCAGTACGTTTACCGCTTCCTTGCCGAACACCTCGCTGCCGGGGTAGGGTGGAGTCCTGACTCCACGCGTGACGCGCGAATGATCGGCGGCCCAACGCGGGCGACTCGGGAGTCCACCCTGCGTCCCCCTCATCCAGGCGTAAGTAATGCGCGGTACAATCGGGAATTGCTCTCTTCAAACCCGCACATGCTCTCTCGACGTCTCTCCCTCATCGCCCTCGGTTCCCTGCTGCTGGCCAGCTGCGGCAGCACGCCGCCACCGCCACCCGCCCCGGTCGTGGTCCAGGCCCCGCCGGCACCGCCGAAAAAAATCAGGATCGGCCTCGCTCTCGGCGGCGGCGCCGCGCGCGGCTTCGCCCATATCGGCGTGATCAAGGCGCTCGAGGCGCAGGGCATCCACGCCGACATCGTGGTCGGCACCAGCGCCGGCTCGGTGGTCGGCGCCCTGTACGCCTCGGGCTATACAGGCTTTGCGCTGCAAAAGATTGCGATGGACATGGACGAGGCCACGATCTCGGACTGGGCCATGCCGCTGTTCTCGAGTTCCCCCGGCCTGCTGAAAGGCGAGGCGCTGCAGAACTACGTGAACAAGGCGGTCGGCAACCGGCCGATCGAAAAGCTGCCGAAGCGCTTCGGCGCCGTCGTCACCGACCTCAAGACCGGCGAAGCCGTCATGTTCGACAAGGGCAATACCGGCATGGCCGTGCGCGCCTCGTCCGCCGTGCCGTCCGTGTTCCAGCCGGTGAAAATCGGCGCCAAGACCTATGTCGACGGCGGCCTGGTGGCGCCGGTCCCGGTCAAGTTTACGCGCGACAAGATGGGCGCCGACTTCGTCATCGCCGTGAATATCTCGACCCAGGCCGATACCCAGGCCACCGTCAGTTCGCTCGACGTCCTGATGCAGACCTTCAGCATCATGGGCCAGCGCCTGAACCATTTCGAGCTCAAGGAAGCCGACATCGTCATCACGCCGGCGCTGGGCAAGATGGGCAGCGCCGACTTCCAGGGGCGTAACCTGGCGATCCTGGCCGGCGAGCAGGCCGCCGCCGCCGTGATGCCGCAAATTAAGGCCAAGCTCGCGGCCAAACAGCGACCATAAAACCACGAGGAGATTGTATGAAGACGAAACCGATGCTGACCCTGGACGACGTGAAGATCATCGCGGCCGCCGCCGAAGCCGAAGCGCTCAAGAACAACTGGGCCGTGACTTTTGCCATCGTCGACGACGGCGGCCACCTGCTGTGGCTGCAACGCCTGGACGGCGCGCCGCCGGTGTCGAGCCATATCGCGCCGGCCAAGGCGCACACCGCCGCGCTCGGCCGGCGCGAATCGAAAGTCTACGAGGACATCATCAACAACGGCCGCACCTCCTTCCTGTCGGCGCCGGCGATCGCCGGCATGCTCGAAGGGGGCGTGCCGATCGTCGCCGAGGGCCATGTGATCGGCGCCGTCGGCGTGTCGGGCGTGAAGTCGAACGAGGATGCGCAGATCGCCAAGGTCGGTATCGCGGCACTCGGCCTTACGTCTTGATCGGTAGAAATTCCCAGCTCATCTGTAAGTAACATCCCCTAATTCGCGCAGAATCCTTCCGGCGGCGGATTGCCGGAATGCCCAATTCGCGCTATAATTTGGGGGTTTAGCCATTCACTTACTTGCCGTAGCGCCTACCCTCCATTCCTCATTCAAAACGACCTCCAACCCTCGCGCACGCTTAGCTCGTCCGCAGGTTCTGGATGCCGGTCTGACGTGGCGCCGCTACGGTAACTTTATTGGGAGTTACCCTTGCCGCCATTTTTCTCTGGCCCAGCCGTTCCGGCCATCCTGGCCCTCGCAGACGGCACGATTTTTCGAGGTGTGTCCATCGGTGCCGCCGGCCACACGACCGGTGAAGTGGTGTTTAACACCAGCATCACGGGCTACCAGGAAATTCTCACCGACCCCAGCTATTCGCGCCAGATCGTCACGCTGACCTACCCGCATATCGGCAACTACGGCGTCAACGCCGCCGACGTCGAGGCAAGCAAAGTCCACGCCGCAGGCCTGATCATTCGCGACCTGCCGCTGATGGCATCGAACTTCCGCTCCACCCAGTCGCTGGCCGATTATCTGAAAGCCGAGAACGTCGTCGCGATTTCGAACATCGATACCCGCAAGCTGACCCGCCTGCTGCGCGAGAAGGGCGCCCAGGGCGGCGCCATCGTCACCGGCACCCAGGGCAACCAGCCGAACGAAGCCCAGGCCCTCGAACTGGCACGCTCCTTCCCGGGCCTGTCGGGCATGGACCTGGCCAAGGTCGTGTCGGTCAAGGCGCCGTATGTCTTCACCGAGACCGAATGGAAGCTGGGCAGCGGTTTCGGCAAGCAGGAGAACCCGAAATACCACGTCGTCGCTTTCGACTACGGCGTCAAGCGCAACATCCTGCGCATGCTGGCCGAACGCGGCTGCAAGGTCACCGTGCTGCCGGCGCAGTCGACCGCGGCCGACGCGCTGGCCCTGAACCCGGACGGTATCTTCCTCGCCAACGGCCCGGGCGACCCGGAACCGTGCGACTACGCGATCAAGGCCACGGCCGAGCTGATCGAGCGCGGCATCCCGACCTTCGGCATTTGCCTGGGTCACCAGATCATGGCGCTGGCCTCGGGCGCGAAGACGCTGAAGATGAAGTTCGGCCACCACGGCGCGAACCACCCGGTGCAGGACCTGGACACGAAGAAGGTCTTGATCACCTCGCAGAACCACGGTTTCGCGGTCGATCCGGACACCCTCCCAAGCAACTGCCGCGTGACCCACGTCTCGCTGTTCGACGGTTCGCTGCAGGGCTTTGCCCGCCTTGATAAGCCGGCCTTCTGCTTCCAGGGCCACCCGGAAGCCTCGCCCGGCCCGACCGACGTCGCCTACCTGTTTGACCGCTTCATCGGCTTGATGCAAGCAGCGGAGAAAAAATAATATGCCAAAACGTAGTGATATCAAAAGCATCCTGATCATCGGCGCCGGTCCGATCATCATCGGCCAGGCGGCCGAGTTCGACTACTCCGGCGCCCAGGCCTGCAAGGCCCTGCGCGACGAAGGCTACAAGGTCATCCTGGTCAACAGCAATCCGGCGACGATCATGACCGACCCGGAAATGGCGGACGTCACCTACATCGAGCCGATCACCTGGAAGGTCGTCGAGAGCATCATCGACAAGGAGCGTCCGGACGCGATCCTGCCGACCATGGGCGGCCAGACGGCGCTCAACTGCGCGCTCGACCTGCACCACCACGGCGTGCTGGAAAAATACAATGTCGAACTGATCGGCGCCTCGCCGGAAGCCATCGACAAGGCCGAAGACCGCTCCAAGTTCAAGCAGGCGATGACCAAGATCGGCCTCGGTTCGGCGCGTTCGGGCGTGGCCCACACGTTGGACGAAGCCCGCACCGTCCAGCGCGAGCTGGGCTTCCCGACCATCATCCGTCCATCCTTCACGATGGGCGGTTCGGGCGGCGGCATCGCCTACAACGAAGAAGAATTCGAGACCATCTGCAAGCGCGGCCTGGAAGCCTCGCCGACCTCGGAGCTCCTGATCGAAGAGTCGCTGCTGGGCTGGAAAGAGTACGAGATGGAAGTCGTGCGCGACAAGGCGGACAACTGCATCATCATTTGCTCGATCGAAAACCTCGATCCGATGGGCGTGCATACCGGCGACTCGATCACGGTCGCGCCGGCGCAGACGCTCACCGACAAGGAATACCAGATCATGCGCAACGCGTCGATCGCGGTGCTGCGCGAAATCGGCGTCGACACCGGCGGCTCGAACGTGCAGTTCGCGATCAACCCGCAGGACGGGCGCATGATCGTCATCGAGATGAACCCGCGCGTGTCGCGTTCGTCCGCGCTGGCCTCGAAGGCGACCGGCTTCCCGATCGCCAAAGTGGCGGCCAAGCTGGCTGTCGGTTTTACCCTTGACGAGCTGCGCAACGAGATCACCGGCGGCGCGACCCCGGCCTCGTTCGAGCCGTCGATCGACTACGTCGTCGTCAAGATTCCGCGCTTCGCCTTCGAAAAATTCCCGGCGGCCGACAAGCACCTGACCACGCAGATGAAGTCGGTCGGCGAAGTCATGGCCATGGGCCGCACCTTCCAGGAATCGTTCCAGAAAGCCCTGCGCGGCCTGGAAGTGGGCGTCGACGGCCTGAACGAAAAGACGCGCGACCGCGAAGTCATCGAAGAGGAACTCGGCGAACCGGGACCGGAGCGCATCTGGTACGTGGGCGATGCTTTCGCCCAGGGCTTCACGCTGGAAGAAGTGCACCAGCTGACCCGCATCGATCCGTGGTTCCTCATCCAGATCAAGGAAATCGTCGACATCGAGCTGTGGCTGGATCACCAGAAGCTCGAATCGCTCGACAAGCCGACGCTGTACAAGTTGAAGCAAAAGGGCTTCTCGGACGCCCGCATGGCCTTCCTGATGCACACCACGCAAGCGCAGGTGCGCAAGTACCGCCACGCGCTGGGCATCCGTCCGGTCTACAAGCGCGTCGACACCTGCGCCGCCGAGTTCTCGACCGATACCGCCTACATGTACTCGACCTATGACGAGGAATGCGAAGCGGCGCCGACCGACAAGAAGAAGATCATGGTGCTGGGCGGCGGTCCGAACCGCATCGGCCAGGGCATCGAGTTCGACTACTGCTGCGTGCACGCGGCCCTCGCCATGCGCGAAGACGGCTACGAGACCATCATGGTCAACTGCAATCCGGAGACCGTCTCGACCGACTACGACACCTCGGATCGCCTGTACTTCGAATCGCTGACGCTGGAAGACGTGCTGGAAATCGTCGACCTGGAAAAGCCGGTCGGCGTGATCGTCCAGTACGGCGGCCAGACGCCCTTGAAGCTGGCGCTCGACCTGGAAGCGAACGGCGTACCGATCGTCGGCACCTCGCCCGACATGATCGACGCCGCCGAAGACCGCGAGCGTTTCCAGCAACTGCTGCAAAAGCTGAACCTGCGCCAGCCGCCGAACCGCACCGCGCGCACCGAGGCCGAGGCGCTCGAACTGGCCAAGGAAATCGGCTACCCGCTGGTGGTGCGTCCATCGTACGTGCTGGGCGGGCGCGCGATGGAAATCGTGCACGAGCAGCGCGACCTCGAGCGCTACATGCGCGAAGCGGTCAAGGTCTCGCACGATTCGCCGGTGCTGCTCGACCGCTTCCTGAACGACGCGATCGAAGTCGATGTGGATTGCATCTCGGACGGCGAGACCACCTTCATCGGCGGGGTGATGGAACACATCGAACAGGCCGGCGTGCACTCGGGCGACTCGGCCTGCTCGCTGCCGCCGTATTCGCTGTCGCAAGAGACGATCGATGAACTGAAACGCCAGACCGCGCTGATGGCGAAAGGCTTGAATGTGGTCGGCCTGATGAACGTGCAGTTCGCGATCCAGCAAAGCGAGGTCGGTGGCAAGACGGTCGACACCGTGTTCGTGCTCGAAGTGAACCCGCGCGCCTCGCGCACGGTGCCCTTCGTGTCGAAGGCGACCGGCATCCAGCTGGCCAAGGTGGCCGCGCGCTGCATGGTCGGCCAGTCGCTCGCTTCGCAGGGCATCACCAAAGAGATCACGCCGCCGTTCTACAGCGTCAAGGAAGCGGTCTTCCCGTTCGTGAAATTCCCGGGCGTCGACACCATCCTCGGACCGGAAATGAAGTCGACCGGCGAAGTGATGGGCGTGGGCGAGACCTTCGGCGAAGCCTTCATCAAGTCGCAGATCGGCGCCGGCATCAAGCTGCCGACCTCGGGCCGCGTGTTCCTGTCGGTGAAAGCGTCCGACAAGCCGCGCGCGGTGCAAGTGGCGCGCGACCTGGTCGCGATGGGCTTCACGCTGGCGGCAACCAAGGGCACGGCGGCGGTCATCGCCGCGGCCGGCTTGCCGGTGCTGGCCGTGAACAAGGTGATCGAGGGCCGTCCGCACGTGGTCGACATGATCAAGAACCACGAAATCGAGATGGTCATCAACACGGTCGAGGAAAAGCGCAGTGCGATCGTCGATTCGCGTACCATCCGTACCTCGGCCCTGCTGGCGCGCGTCGTGACCTATACGACCATTGCCGGCGCCGAGGCGGCGATCCAGGGCATGCGCCATCTGGACGCGATTCGGGTCTATGATTTACAAGGCCTGCATAACACCTTAAACTAGGCACCAGTTAGTACCCGTAAAACCACAGAGCTCGCGCGGCTTGTCCGTGCGCCTCTGTGGTTTTCGCTTGGTGCGTCCACGAATTCGATAAGCAGAAATTTATGACTACTACCGTCCCACTGACCAAATACGGCGCCGAGCTCCTCAAGACGGAGCTGCACCAGCTCAAGACCAAGGAACGCCGCAGCGTCATCGATGCGATCTCCGAGGCGCGCTCGCACGGCGACCTGTCGGAAAACGCCGAATACGACGCCGCCAAGGAGCGCCAGGCCTTCGTCGAAGGCCGCATCGCCGAGTTGGAGAGCAAGTTGAGCACCGCCCAGATCATCGATCCGGCCACGCTCGACGCCGAAGGCCGCGTAGTGTTCGCCTCCACCGTCGACCTCGAAGACCTCGATTCCGGCCAGAAGGTCAGCTATCAGATCGTCGGCCTCGACGAAGCCGACCTGAAGCTGTCGAAGGTGTCGGTCACCTCGCCGATCGCGCGCGCGCTGATCGGCAAGTACGCCGGCGACGTGGTCGAAGTGCAGGCGCCGTCCGGCCCGCGCGAATACGAAATCCTCGAAGTCCGCTACATCTGATGACGCCGCTGGCCGGCCGCATGCCCGCGGCACGGGTGCTGGTGGCGGCCTTCTGGGCGGGCGCGCTGTGGGTGCTCGGATACATCGCCGCCCCAAGCGTGTTCGGTATCGTCAGCGGACCGCTGGCGGGCGACATCGTCGGCAGCTTCCTGCGCCGCATGGCCTGGATCAGTATCGCCTGCGCGCTGCTGATGCTGGTACTGGTGCGCGTCTCGCCCGACCTTGCGCCGGGACGGCGACGGTACCTGAATCTGCTGGTGCTGGCGATGCTGGCCTGCGCGCTGGTGATGTTCGTCGGCCTGCAGCCTGCCATGGCGGCGCTGCGCGAAGCGGCGGGGCCGGCCGGTGTGCGCGCCTCGCCAATGTGGACGCGCTTTGCCGTGATGCATGGTGTCTCGCAGCTGTTCCACCTGATCGAAGCGCTGCTGGCGGCCATGCTGGTAGTAAAGTCGCGCTGAACGCGGGCGAAAAAAAACCGGAGACAGCGCTCCGGTTTCTCAATCACTTGTTCAGTGCATTCTTCTTGGTGCTGGCCTGGCGCGGTTTGGCGCGTTTGATGTTGCCGCCGGCGGTAACGCGTTCATTTCCCTTGATCATGACCTTGGTGACGCTCGGCTTCTTGGTGCCGCTGGCGCTGGCCTTGACGATGGTGACTTCGCGCATGCCCTTGCCGGCCTTGCTGCTGCGTTCCTTGACCGTTTCGACTTTCGGACGGTAGAGGACGAGGAGCTTGCCGATGTGCTGGACCGGGGAGGCGTCGAGTTCGCTGCAGATCTGCTCGTACATGGCGACCCGCGCTTCGCGGTCGTCGCCGAAGACGCGGACCTTGATCAGGCCATGCGCATCGAGGCTGGCTGCGATTTCCTTCATGACGGATTCCGTCAGGCCCGATTCGCCGATCATGACCACAGGTTTCAGACCATGGGCTTCCGCGCGCAGTGCACTGCGTTCAACGGGTGTAAGTGTAAGCATAATATTTTTTTGATGTACCTATAAAAGCAGTATTCTACGCGAATGGCCAAGAACAAATCCAACCAAAACTGGTTACACGACCATATTAACGACCCCTACGTGAAGCTGGCGCAAAAAGACGGGTTCCGTGCCCGCGCCGCCTACAAGCTGAAAGAAATCGACGAAGCGGAAAAACTCATCAAACCGGGGCAAATCATTGTCGACCTCGGGTGTACGCCCGGCAGTTGGGCCCAGTACACGCGCCGCAAACTGTCCGGAAAAGAAGGCGGCGGCATTACCGGCACCATCATCGGCCTCGACATCCTGCCGATGGAGCCGATCGCCGACGTCCTCTACATCCAGGGCGATTTTCGCGAAGATGTTGTATTGGACCAACTAGCGCTCGTGCTGGAAGGCCGCAAGACCGACCTCGTGCTGTCCGATATGGCGCCGAATCTGTCGGGAATTCCGACCGCGGACGCTGCTCGGATGGAACATTTGATCGATCTCGCGATTGAGTTTTCTCAAATGCACCTCAAGCCGGGCGGGGCATTGTTGGTGAAGTGCTTCAAGGACATGGGCTTCACACAGATGGTCGAGAAGTTCCGCACCGAGTTCAAAACCGTCAAGCAGATCAAGCCCAAGGCGAGCCGCGACAAATCCTCGGAAATTTTCCTGCTCGGTCGGGGTCTGAAGAATCCTGTGGAGTATAAATCGGGTGCCAACCGCGATACGGCTCTTGATATTTGAGATCGCAGCCGCACATGGACCGCGTGACGCTCCTCTCTGCACGCCACCCGCCGATTCGTCTGCGTGCTTGTCGAGGTGGAAAGGGTGGCGATATGGCATCATGTCGGGCAGTGCGTAGCGCGGCCTGCTTATAGCGAGTAAAATCGCGAGTAAAATCGGCAATCTCAAATTGGTATTGGTGCGATTCGCATCGGAGGAGTTTTCGTGAATAATATGTTTTCCAAATCCGCCATCTGGGTGGTGGTCGCACTGCTGTTGTTCATGCTGTTCAAGCAGTTCGACAACCATAGCCCCGCAGGCGGCAGCAAGACCATCGCTTATTCCGAGCTGCTCGACGATGTCAAAGCGCGCCGCGTCAAGGACGTCGTGATCGAAGGCGCCAACATCACCGCCACCCGCAGCGACGACAGCAAGGTGCGCGCCACCGCCACGATGCTCGATCGCGGCCTGATCGGCGACCTGCGCGAAAACGGCGTGCACTTCGACGTCAAGCCACCGGAAGAGCCAGGTTTCCTGCAGCAGGTGTTCATCTCGTGGTTCCCGATGCTGCTCCTGATCGGCGTCTGGGTCTTCTTCATGCGTCAGATGCAGGGCGGCGGCAAGGGCGGCGCTTTCTCCTTCGGCAAGTCGAAGGCGCGCATGCTCGATGAAACCAACAATAGCGTCACCTTCGCCGACGTCGCCGGTTGCGATGAAGCGAAAGAAGAAGTCAGCGAGATCGTCGACTTCCTGAAAGACCCGACCAAGTTCCAGAAGCTGGGCGGCCGTATCCCGCGCGGCGTGCTGATGGTCGGTCCTCCAGGCACCGGTAAGACCCTGCTGGCGCGTGCCATCGCCGGCGAAGCGAAAGTGCCGTTCTTCTCGATCTCCGGTTCCGACTTCGTCGAGATGTTCGTCGGTGTCGGCGCGTCCCGTGTCCGCGACATGTTCGAGAACGCGAAAAAGCATTCGCCTTGCATCATCTTCATCGACGAGATCGACGCTGTCGGCCGTCACCGCGGCGCCGGCATGGGCGGCGGTAACGACGAGCGCGAACAGACGCTGAACCAGCTGCTGGTCGAGATGGACGGCTTCGAAGCCACGTCGGGCGTGATCGTGATCGCCGCCACCAACCGCGCCGACGTGCTCGACAAGGCGCTGCTGCGTCCGGGCCGTTTCGACCGCCAGGTGATGGTGGGCCTGCCGGACATCCGCGGCCGCGAACAGATCCTGAACGTGCACATGCGCAAGGTGCCGATCGGCGCCGACGTCAAGGCCGATATCCTGGCACGCGGTACGCCTGGCTTCTCGGGCGCCGACCTGGCCAACCTGGTCAACGAAGCGGCCCTGTTCGCCGCGCGCCGCAACAAGCGCCTGGTCGAGATGAACGACTTCGAGGACGCGAAAGACAAGATCTACATGGGCCCGGAGCGCAAGTCGATGGTCATGCGCGAGGAAGAGCGCCGCAATACGGCGTATCACGAGTCGGGCCATGCGGTCATCGCCAAGCTGTTGCCGAAGGCCGATCCGGTCCACAAGGTCACGATCATGCCGCGCGGTTTCGCGCTCGGCCTGACCTGGCAGTTGCCTGAGCACGACGCCCTGTCCGGTTACAAGGACAAGATGCTGGAAGAAATTTCGATCCTGTTCGGCGGCCGTATCGCCGAAGAGATTTTCGTCGGCCAGATGTCGACCGGCGCCTCGAACGACTTCTCGCGTGCCACCAAGCTGGCGCGCTCGATGGTGACCCGCTTCGGCATGTCGGAAAGCATGGGCGTGATGGTCTACGAAGACAGCGAGAACGAAGGCTTCTTCGGCGGCGCCACCAAGACGATTTCGGAAGCGACCCAGCAAAAGGTCGACGCTGAAATCCGCGCCATCCTCGATACGCAGTACGCGCTGTCGCGCCGCTTGCTTGAAGAAAATCGCGACAAGGTCGAGGCGATGACGAAGGCGCTGCTGGAATGGGAAACCATCGATGCCGAGCAGATCAACGACATCATGGCGGGACGCGAACCACACCCGCCCAAGGCCGGAATCCTGACCAAGCGTAATCCGCCTGGCGACAGCGGCTCGGGCGGCGTTGCCACCAGCGCCACGGCGCCGGCTTGATCCGTCAACGCGCTTGATCGCTTAGCCGCTGACCTGCAAAAGGCATCCTTCCGGATGTCTTTTGCTCGTTAACGCATGCTGGTGGACGCCGCGCAAGCAAGCCTCTTCGACTTCCAACTTTCTAATTTATGCGTAACCTGCTGCAATGCGGCCGTTTCAGCTTCAGGCTGGAGCAGCGCCCGCTGGTCATGGGCATCCTGAACGTCACGCCCGATTCGTTTTCCGATGGCGGCCGTTACGGCTCGCTCGAGTTCGCCATTTCCCGGGCCGAGGAAATGGTTGCCGACGGCGTCGACCTGATCGACATCGGCGGCGAGTCGACCCGCCCGGGTTCGCCCAGCGTTCCCGTCGAGGAAGAGCTGCGCCGCGTGATGCCGGCCGTGTACGCGCTGCAAGGGGTGGGCAGGGCGCTGTCGGTCGATACCTGCAAGCCGAAAGTGATGCGCGAAGCCATCATCGCCGGCGCCGACATGATCAACGATATCAACGGCTTTCGCGCGCCTGGCGCGATCGAGGCCGTGAAGGACAGCGATTGCGGCCTGTGCGTCATGCATATGCAGGGCACGCCTCAAGACATGCAGGCCGCACCCGTGTATGGCGATGTGGTGCGCGACGTGCTTGCATTCCTGCGCGAGCGGGTCGCGGCCTTGCTCGCGGCCGGCATCGAACGCGAACGGATCTGCCTCGACCCGGGTCTGGGCTTCGGCAAGACGGTCGAACACAATTACGCCTTGCTGCGCGCCAGCGCCCGCATCGAAGAGGAGCTCGGCCTGCCGGTATTGATCGGCTTGTCGCGCAAATCGATGATCGGCGCCGTCACCGGGCGCCCGGTCGAAGGACGTTTGCCTGGAAGCATCGCAGGCGCCTTAGCTGCGGTCGCGCAGGGCGCCAAAATTGTCCGGGTTCATGATGTAGCAGAGACGGTCGACGCGCTGAAGGTCTGGCGCGCGGCTACCCTTTAGTTTTCACAACTTTCATTTCACAACAAAGAGAACAAGCATGGCACGCAAATATTTCGGTACGGATGGCATTCGTGGCCAGGTGGGCGTGGCGCCGATCACCCCTGATTTCGTGATGCGCCTCGGCTACGCGGCCGGCATGGTGCTGGCCCGGGACAATGCCAAGGCCAGCCGTCCGACCGTTCTGATCGGCAAGGACACGCGCATTTCGGGCTATATGCTCGAAGCCGCGCTGGAAGCGGGCTTTTCCGCGGCCGGCGTCGACGTGATGCTGGCCGGCCCGATGCCGACCCCGGCGATCGCCTACCTGACGCGCGCCTTGCGCCTGCAGGCCGGCGTGGTGATTTCGGCCTCGCACAATCCCTTCCAGGACAACGGCATCAAGTTCTTCTCGGCGCACGGCACCAAGCTGCCCGACAGCGTGGAACTGGAAATCGAAGCCGGGATCGACCAGCCGATGGCCTGTGTCTCGTCCGACAAGCTCGGGCGCGCGACCCGCCTGCGCGACGCGCAAGGCCGCTACATCGAATTCTGCAAGAGCACCTTCCCGAACGAACTCGACTTGCGCGGCATGAAGATCGTCGTCGACAGCGCCCACGGCGCCGCCTACAACATCGCCCCGCACGTGTTCCACGAACTGGGCGCGGAAGTCATCTCGATCGGCGCCTCGCCGGACGGCTTCAACATCAACGCCGGCTTCGGTGCGACCGCCCCGAAAGCCTTGTCGGCCGCCGTCATCGAGAACAAGGCCGACCTCGGCATCGCGCTCGACGGCGACGCCGACCGCCTGATCATGGTCGATGGCACCGGTCGCGTCTACAACGGCGACGAACTGCTCTACCTGATGGTACGCGACCGCATGGCGACCGGGCCGGTCGCGGGCGCCGTCGGCACCCTGATGACGAACATGGCGCTTGAAGTGGCGTTCAAGGAACTCGGCATCGGGTTCGCGCGCGCCAAGGTGGGCGACCGCTACGTGCTGGAAGTCATGCAGGAACGCGGCTGGATCCTGGGCGGCGAGGGCTCCGGCCACCTGCTGGCCCTGGACAAGCACACCACCGGCGACGGCATCGTCTCGTCGCTGCAAGTGCTGTCCGCCCTGCGCCGCAGCGGCAAGTCGCTCGAGGCTTGCTGCAGCGAACTGCAGCTCTACCCGCAGACCCTGATCAACAAGCGTGTCGCGCCCGGTTTCGACTGGACCAAGGATGCCGCCATGGTGGCGGAAAAGGAAGCGGTCGAGCGCGAACTGGGCGACACCGGCCGCGTGCTGATCCGCGCCTCGGGCACCGAGCCCCTGATCCGCGTGATGGTCGAAGCCAAGAGTGCCGAAATGGCCGACAGCATGGCGCGCCGGATCGCCGACAAACTTGCTGCCTGAACTTTAAATGTCAGCGCCGATGGTGACCGCATTGACGCGGCACGTGCGGGATAGTAAAATGAAGTCATTCGGAGTGTAGCGCAGCCCGGTAGCGCACCTGGTTTGGGACCAGGGGGTCCAAGGTTCGAATCCTTGTACTCCGACCAGTATTACAAACGGGCCGTCTTTGACGGCCCGTTTTCATTTCTCATCGGCGATTCCGCCGCACATACTGCCCATAGCTCAGTTGGATAGAGCATCAGCCTTCTAAGCTGAGGGTCGCAGGTTCGATTCCTGCTGGGCAGGCCAGACACGTCCACTTTGTTGCAACGCGCCCGTCTGCGCGGTATCTGCTTATCTGGCCGTTCCCGGTGCCGGCTTCACGGACGCGTTCGCAAACGACTTCGCCAGTACCGCGTGCCGGTGCTGGAAAAACAGCTTCACGAACCAGCCTACCAGCGGCCCCGCCACGCGCGGCCGGAAGGTAAGGTTGTCGGTGACCAGGGTGCCGCCGGCGGTGGGCGTGACGATGCGCTCATGGCGCCAGGAGCGCATCGACAGCAAGGGGGATTGCTCGACGAAGCGGCGGCCGGGTTCGAGTTCGACGAAGGTCAGCTTCGACATGTCGATCGGAAAAATTCCAAGCAGCAGGAACTGGCAGCGGCACAGGGGTTTGTCCAGGGTGGTGTCCTCGCCGATATGGGTCATGCCCTTGGGGAAAGTGATCTTCAGGACAGGCCACATCTCCGCCTTGATGCCCTTGATCGAGGTCGACCAGGCCCAGACTTCGTCGGCCGAAGCAGGAACCATCGTCTTGAATGTATGTCGCACTATTGCCATTACGCCTCCGCTTTTCAAGGAGATATTGTCGGCGCAAGTGTGAAATCGGTCGGTTAGTCAGGTCGCAGTTCGTGCAAAGTTTTTGGCGAACCATCGCACAAAAGAAAAAGGGCGCCTGCATCGCGCCCTTGGTCTTATTTCAGATTACGGCCTTGCCAGATGCCCTGGTACTTGCTTGCCTTTGGATTTTTCGCATTCCACTTCGGGGCTTCCGCATTGTTGGCAATCATCCAAATCGCCAGGGCGACGGTGCGATCGACCGCCGCCATGTTCTCGTAATCGATCTTGTCCCAATGGTCGCCCGCCCCGTGGTAGTCGGGGAAGGCATAGGCGACGCTGACCGTGTGCGATGGAATGCCCTGGTCGGCCAGCGCCTGGTTGTCGCTCTGGGCAAAATACTTGTCGCTGTTGACCGGATGCTTCCAGACGCGGATGCCGGTGTCGTCGCCCGCCGCCTTCAGGATGTTGCCGACGTCCGAGAAGTCGAAGCCGGTGACGCCGAACGCGCGCACCTGGGCACCTTCATTGTCGTCGGTGCGGCCCACTTGCTCGAGGTTGATGCCGGCGATCGTCTTGTCGATCGGCACCAGCGGATGGGCGCCGTAGTAACGCGAGCCCACCAGGCCATGTTCCTCGCCGAACACCGTCATGAAGACGATGCTGCGCTTCGGACGGTTTTTATCTTGGCTGAAAGCCTTGGCCAGCTCGATCACCGAGACCGTTCCGCTGCCGTCGTCGTTGGCGCCATTGAAAATACCGTCGCCCTGGCCCGGCTTCAAACCGACATGGTCGTAGTGCGCGGTCACGAGGATATAGCTGTCTTTCAAGACCGGGTCGGAGCCGCGCAGGATGCCGACCACATTGCGCACCTTGGCCGGCGCGGCCGGGGTGGCCGGGGGATTCTTGGCGCGCTTCGGATCGATCAGGTTCCAGTCGGCGGTCTGGAAATAGCCGTCGTCGCCCAGCGGCTCGAGTCCGGCGGCGCGAAACTGCGAGGCGATGAATTCGGCGGCGATGTCGAGCCCGCGCGACGGCGTGCCGCGGCCCTCGAGCGCATCGGAAGCCAGGAAGGACAGGTTGCCGCGCATCGAGGCGGCCGAGATCCGCTCGAGGACGGGTGCGAGCTCGGTGGGCACGGGAGCGGCGCCCGCGGCGAGCGGCAAGGCCAGCGACAGGCCGAGCAGGCCGGGGAGGGCACGGGGAAACAGACGGGTGGACAGGGACATGGGCGTTTTCGTTAGTTGATCAAGTAACAAAGCCGCGCCAGTATATCGCTGCCCGTTGCGCGGCTGAACGTCTTTGCGCGATTCAGGCCGCACCCGCCGCGCAGTCGGCGCCATGCACGTGTTGTCTGTTTGGAAATGAACCGCGCTCGGGGTAATCCATATGATAACGTCTCGCGGTCCATCGGCCCGCATGGAGCGGGTCGCCGATCACTTTTGGAGTGTGTATGCGTGTTCGTCGCTTGCTGGGAAGCGCGGTCTTGCTGGCTGCGTTCGGGATGTCGTGCGCCGGTTTCTCCCATGCGCAGGCCGGGCTCCAGGCGGACCTGCCGCAGGGCGACATCTTTACACTCAAGCTGGCCGCCGGCGAGCCGTCCGCGGCCAGCGCGCAGACCGGCACGGTGCAGTTCATCGGCACCGCGACCGTACTGATCCGCTATCAGGGCCTGACCATCCTGACCGACCCGAATTTCTTGCACAAGGGCGAGGACATCAAGCTCGGCTACGGGCTGAGCGCCCAGCGCCAGACTAATCCGGCCATCGAATTCGACAAACTGCCGCCGATCGATCTGGTGATCCTCTCGCACATGCACGACGACCACTTCGACAGGCTGGTGCAGGAGCGCCTGAACCGCAACACGCCGATCGTTTCCACCCGCGAAGCGAGCGAAAGCCTCAAGCGCCTCGGCTTCCAGCAGCGCTTTGCGCTGTCCGACTGGGACCGGCTCGAAGTGTCCAAGGGCGAGACACGCCTGCGCATCACGGCCGTACCGGGTCGCCACGGCCCGGTCGGGGTTGCGGTGCTGCTGCCGACCGTGATGGGCAGCGTGCTCGATTTCGGCGCGCATGCCGACACGCCCGACTATCGCATGTATATCAGTGGCGATACCCTGGTCTACGACGCCAGCCGTAGCATCGAGCAGCGTTTCCCGGGCATCGACCTTGCCCTGCTGCACCTGGGCGGGGCGCGCGTCATGGGTGCCTTCAAGGTGACGATGGACGGCAAGGACGGCGTCCAGATGATGCAGATCTTGAAGCCCAGGAAAACGATCCCGCTCCACTACAACGATTACGACGTCTACAAGTCGCCGCTCGCCGAGTTCGCACGCGAGGTCAAGGCGGCCGGACTGGAAGATAGCGTTCTCTACCTGACGCCGGGCGACACCACCACGTTCACGCCGCGCGCGCGCTGAACGGGGGTACCCAGGGATCGCGCCGCGCTCGATCCCGGTCGCGAAAATGACACCTGCATGCATCCCGACACGTTCGGTTGCGGGGCGCTACCCGTATGTCCGCGGTGGCGGCCTGCCAGTGCCCGGCGCCGCCGCGCCGCTGTCCCGCCCCCAAACTTGCCTGAGCCTGCCGTTTGATATGCAGCAAAGCCGCCCGTGACGGACACCGTAGGCTGAGTAAGTCAAAAACGGCAGTCTATTTCATGGGCATCGTCATGAATTTTCCAATAGAAATTTTGCGATTACGCTTTTTTGCAGCGGCAAGTGCGCTGTTACTGGCCGGCTGCACCGCCGGCTTGCAGTTCCAGGCGGAAGACAGCAAGGGTAGCGCGGAGCCGCCGCCGCCAACCGAAATGATTACCGAGCAATTGATCGCCGCCGAAAAAGCGGTCAGCCTGCAGCAGGGCGACGAAGATCTCTCGCGCCTGGTGGTGGCCAATCCGCCGCCGTATGCCATCGGCCGCGGCGATGTGCTCTCGATCGTGGTCTGGGATCACCCGGAACTGGCCGGCGGCGGCATGACCGCTGCGGCGGCCGCTCTAGATGCCGCCGGCACCAATTCGAATGTCAGCGCGAACGTCGCGCAGCCGGGCTTCGTGGTCGACCATCAGGGCCGCATCCAGTTCCCCTTCGCCGGCTTGCTGCCGGTGGAGGGCTTGACCGAGGAAGCGGCGCGCGCCTTGCTGACACAGAAACTGGCGCGCTACATCGCCAGTCCGAACATCACCTTGCGTGTCCAGTCCTACCGTAGCAAGCGGGTCTATATCGACGGCGAGGTCAAGCAGCCGGGCCTGCAGGCGATCAACGATATCCCGATGACCCTGGTCGAGGCCCTGAACCGCGCCGGCGGGCTGCTCCCGACGGCCGACCAGAGCCGCATCGCGCTCGAACGGGCCGAAGCGCGCTACCGCATCAACCTGCGCGACCTGGTACAGAAAGGCATCAATCCGGGCAACATCATGCTGGCCCCGGGCGATGTCGTACGCGTGCACTCGCGCGACGAAAGCAAGGTGTTCGTCTCCGGCGAAGTCGTCACCCCACGGGCGCTGACGATGCACAACGGACGCCTGACCCTGAACGAAGCCCTGGGCGAAACGGGCGGCATCAGCCCGCTGAGCGGCGACGCGCGCCAGATCTATGTCGTGCGCAAGACGCCCGAACGCACGCGCGTGTTCCAGCTCGACGCCCGGCTGGCGGGCTCGATCGCCATGGCCGAATCCTTCGAACTGCGGCCCAAGGACGTGGTCTACGTCGCGGCCTCGCCGCTGGCCAACTGGAACCGCAATCTCAGCCTGCTGTTCCCTGGTGCGCTCACCTCCGCGGTCGGCGTCACCAATCGCCCGTGAGCACCGGAGACGATCATGACCAAGCCTACCGACCACCATCCCCTGACCCATGTAGTCCATAGCCCGCCGATCCTGGGCGTCCCTTTCGATCCGCGGCCGACCCTTAGTAGCTCCGACGAACCGACGGTCGACCTGAAAGGGCATTTCAATACCCTGTACGACAACCGCTGGCTGATCGGCGGCATCACCGCGCTGATCACGCTGATCGCGGTGCTGTACGCGCTCGTGGCCAAGCCCGTCTACGAAGCCAACCTGATGATTCACGTGGAGGAAGAAAGCCCGAATGCGTCCAAGAACATCCTGAGCGAGGCCTCGTCGCTGTTCGAAACCAAGAAAGCGGCCATCGCCGAGATGGAGCTGCTGCGCTCGCGCATGGTCGTCTCGCAGGCGGTCGACAACCTGCAGCTCTACATCGAGGTCCAGCCCAAATACTTCCCGGTGGTCGGCTTCTGGTTTGCGAACCAGAATAACGGTGCGCTCTCGAACCCCGGGCTGTTTGGCTACGGCGGCTATGTCTGGGGTGGCGAGAAGGCCGAGGTCACCGTATTCGACGTCCCCGAAAGCTGGCTCAATCGCGACTTCACGCTGACCGCGCGCGGCATCAACCGCTACCACTTTTCCGGCGGCGGCCAGCGCCTCGCTTTCGACGGCACGGTCGGCCAGCGCTACCGCGTGCCGACGCCGGACGGCACCATGGAAATCAAGGTCGACCGCCTGTACGCCAATCCCGGGGCGCGCTTCCGGCTGCAGCGCAAGTCGCGCCTGGGCACGATCCAGGCCATCCAGACGGCCATGGTCATTACCGAGCAGGGCAAGCAGTCCGGCGTGATCGAAGTCAAGCTGCAGGGCGAGAACGCCAAGCGCATCAATGCCTTGCTGAGCGAAATCGGCCGCGAATACATGCGTCAGAACCTGGCGCGCAAGACCGAGGAAGCGGAAAAATCGCTGGCTTTCCTGAACAAGCAGTTGCCGATCCTGAAGCGTCAGCTGGAACAGTCCGAAGACCGCTACAACCAGTTCCGCAACTCGCACGGCACGATCGACTTGCGCGAGGAAGGCCGTGTCAGCCTGGCGCAGGCCACGGCGGCACGTGCGCGCCGCATCGAACTGCTGCAAAAGAAAACCGAACTCCTGGCCAGATTCACGGAAGACCATCCGATCGTTGCCGCGATCAACCGCCAGCGCAAGGAAGTCGATACCGAAATCCAGGAAATCGCCGCCCGCATCAGGAGCCTGCCCGTGCTGGAGCAGGACGAGGCCCGCCTGACACGCGACATCAAGGTCAATACCGACTTGTACACAGCCCTGTCGAACACGGCGCAGCAACTGCGCCTCATTTCGGTCGGGCGCGTCAGCAACGTGCGCCTGGTCGACGCGCCGATCGCACCCGAGAAGCCGCTCAAGCCGAATCGTCCGCTGATTGTCGCGCTGGCCGTGATCACCGGGCTGTTCCTGGGTACGCTGCTCGCGTTCGCCCGCAAAGCGTTGCAGGGTGGTATCGACGATCCGGCGAAGATCGAACGCCTGCTCAACGCACGCGTCGTGTACGCCTCGATCCCGCACAGCACCAACCAGGACAAGCTGCTGCGCAAGGCACGCGGCGAGACCGCGCCGCTGCCTTTGCTGGCCCAGATCATGCCGGAAGACCCGGCGATCGAGAGCTTGCGCAGTTTCCGTGCGGCGCTGCAGTTCTCGATGCCGCATTTTAAGAACAACATCGTGATGTTCGCCGGACCCACGCGCGACCTCGGCAAATCCTTTGTCGCGGCCAACTTTGCCGCCGTGATGGCATCGAGCGGCAAGCGTGTCCTGCTGATCGACGCCGACCTGCGCAACGGGCACCTGCATCGTTATTTCGGCATCGGCCGCGAGCGCGGCTTGTCGCGTTCGATCATCGGCTCGATGGCGGTTGAAGACATCATCCACCACGATGTCATGGATAACCTCGACTTCATTCCCACCGGCGAGCTGCCGCCGAACCGTTCCGAGTTCCTGCAGCACCTGAACTTCGGGGCGCTGCTCGAGTCGGTCAGTAGCCACTATGACCTGGTGCTGCTCGATCCGCCGCCGGTACTGTCGGTTGCCGATGCACTCATCATCGGCGCGCACGCCGGCGCCGTCTTCATCGTCGCCCGCGCCGGCGTGACCACCGAGGCCCACATTAACGAATCGGTCAAGCGCCTGAACCACGCCGGGATTTCACCACAGGGCGTGCTGTTCAATGACATGGCCTTGCGCCTGGGTGCGAACGCCGGGCAGTATGGCGGGAGCGCGGCGCAAATCGGCTACGTGGCTTGAGGCCGCGATAGGAGCCTGGATGAGGGCCTGAGTCGGGATCCGGAGCAGGGCCTGACAAGCAACGGCGCGGCGCTCTTTGCCGGCACGGTTGGCGCCTGCGGACATGGTCGCCGCTGACGCGCCAGCCGCAGGCTGGATTCTCCCCCCACCTGCTCGAGCTTGGCGCAGCGTCGCAGGTGAGCTTGGCGTCCAGGCTGGCAAGAATGCCGGCGTGGACATCGCCCGCTGTCGGTCGAACTTGCTTGCCTGGCCACCGCCGACTGCCGGTGAACGTGCCGGTCGAAGCTGCCGGCCTGGCGACCCACAGCCTTGAATCGAACCCGCCTGCTTCGCCATCGCGGGTCGGCTGCTCGCTGCCGGCATCGCCGCCGCTAGCGGCTACTCGAGTTCGCCGGGATGGCCACCGCCAGCCGCGGCTTGCACCTGAAAATATCGCCACCGACGGCCGCCGCTTGAGCCTGCCGGGCTCTCCCTCATCGTCAGCCGAAGAGCGCTGATACCGTGTTCACCGCCCGCAGCCGCACCGTGGTCTGTCGGGCATCGGCAGCGGCCGGGCAAGCGGCGCGCGGGCGCCCATGATGACGCCGCCACCGTGCCAACGAGTGGTCGGGCGCAACTCAATCGGCCGAGAAGATGATCGGTGTCGCTAATTTCGGTGTGCGCGGCAGGAGCCAGCGTTTGAACACACGCCGCACGCGGTAGGTATTGCGCTCGAAGAGCAGATAGGACAGGTAGCTCACCGCCACCAGGATGGTCAGCATGGCGACGTAAATGGCGAAGTCGGAGACGCTCGTTGGATCGAGCTTGTCGCGCCCGAATCGGGCACGCCCGATATGTTCCAGCAGCTGGATGGTGGGTACGTGCAAGACGTAGAGCGTGAACGAAAATTCCGACAAGCATTTGGCGAACTTGCCGATGCACCGCAGGATGGCCGAGTGTCCAACCGGCGCATGCATCGCCGCGAGCAGGAGGACGATTGGTAGCGAGCAAAGCAGATCCTGGACGAAGGATTCCGGAACGATGTCGTCGTTAAAGCCCTTGATGCGGTAATACACCGAGACCGCCATCGCCACGGCCAGCAGCAGCAGGCGCATTCCGACGCTGCTGTCGATGCGGATGCGCGAGAACAGGGCGCCGAGCAGCCAGATCCCGAAGTACAGGCTCATCGCATCTGGAAGAAAGGCGACAGTCAATGCCAGCAGGGCGGCGCCGGCGGCTTGCTGGAACAGGCCACGCCCGGTAAAGATCAGCAAGAGGAGCGGAAACTGGATGTAGTACCAGGTCTCGTTGGCCAGGCTCCAGAGCGGATAGTTGCCGCCGAAGCGCTCGACTGCAATCGTCTGCAGGCCGAGCAGGTTGCCGACCAGCGTGCGCGCGGAGAATTCCCCCGGGTTGCCGAGACCGGCCGGCGCGGGCGCCACGACACCGGTGACGAGACCGATGCCGATCATGATCAACATGGTCGGGACCAGCACCGTCCACAGGCGGGTCGCACGGTCGATCGCATACGAGCGCAGGGCGCGCGGCTGACCCATCTTGTTGAGCAGGCTGCCGCCGACCAGCCAACCGCTAATCAGGAAAAACACGATCACGGCCTGGTGGGCGAAGCCGGTAAAGAAGGCCAGGGCCATGTAGCCGATGCCGGGTTCGTCGAGGCCGCGCAAACCCGGGTAGATTTCAGAGCGCAAATGGGCGGCGGCGACTTGCAGCGAGGCGACGCCCCGTGACAGGTTCATCAGGAGTGACTGCATCGAGCCCTCGCTGAGCTGGCTCTGCCGCTGCCATTGGAAGGAAAGGGCACGCATGTTGTTCTCCTGTTTAATAGATGAAGTCCGGCGCCGGTCAGCCGCCGCTGTCCCAGCGAAACGGGTGACGGTTGCCCGACAAGGCCATGGCAAGCTTGACCATCCAGTAGCCGACCCGCGCCCGCTGCATGGCCCAGGCCGTCGCCAGGCAGGCCAGCAGGCTCGCTGCCATGCCTGCCGCAAGGGGCGGTGCCCGGGTCGTGCGCGCAATCCTGAGCATGCCGGCGCTGGCCGTGGCGCCGACCAGCCAGCCGGCGCCGGCCTCGGCCGCCGTGTGTTCGTTTGTTGCAACCAAAACGAGCACCAGCAATGCGCCAAGCATCATTCCGGCAGCGGCACCCAGGGCGGCGGCGGTGGGTGCGAAGCGCCGCAGCAGCAGGTAGGCCAGCACCGGAAACACGGCGGTCGCGCCGGCCGCGTGGCCGCTCAATGCCTGGAAGCGCAGCGCCGGAATCGACGCGCCCCAGCCGAGGAAGGCGAGCTTGCTGATGCCGACGATCGCCAGTGCCGCCCCGAACAACAGCAGCCAGCAGCCGGCGGCGCGCCAGGCACGGGCCGCGAGCAGCCAGGCGGCGATCGCGGCCGCGAGGGGCAGGGTCAGTACCAGGTTGCCGAGATGGAGAAAGGCGAGCGAGGACATGGCATCTGCTTAGCGTGCGATCGCGCGCAGGGTGCGCAAAATAATGCGCAGGTCGACCCAGAAGCTGCGCTCCCGGACATAGCGCAGGTAGTACTCGAGCTTGGTCGGCAGGATGGTGTCGATATAGGTTTGTTCCGGATCGAGCGCCCGTCCGAGAATGGCGTTTTCGTCCTTGAACAGGATCGATGCCCAATCGGTCACGCCGGGCTTGACCGACAGCACCAGCTCGCGTTCGCGCGGCGGGTAGCAGGCGACATAGCGCGGCACTTCCGGCCGCGGCCCCACCAGGCTCATGGTTCCGTGAATGACGTTGAGCAGCTGCGGCAATTCGTCGAGCTTGTACCTGCGCAGACACTGGCCGGCGCGCGTGATGCGCGGATCGCGCCCGACCGTCAGCAAGCGCTGCGGGTCGACTTGCGCCGCCATCGTGCGGAACTTGAGGATATTGAACAGGACCCCATGCCGTCCGACCCGCGCCTGGCGAAACAGCACCGGTCCCGGCGAGTCGAACCGGATCCAGAGCGCGATAGCGGCCAGGAGCGGCGACAACAGCAGCACACCGAGCGTGGCTGCGCACAAGTCGAAGGCACGTTTGATCATGACAGCAAGATTCCCAGTGCTTGGATGACGCGTTCCTGGTCGGCATCGCGCATGCGGGTGTACAGCGGCAGGGTCAGCATGCTGCCGAAGGCGGCTTCGGCCACGGGGAACTGCTCCGGACGCGCCGCGCAGTGCGTGCGCCAGTAGGGCTGGCGGTGCAAGGGAATGAAGTGCACGCTGGTGCCGATGCCCAGGTCCGCCAGGCGATTGATCAGCGCATCGCGGCGCAGCGGTGCGTCGTCGTGCAGGCGCACCACGTACAAGTGCCATGCATGGGTGTTCGCGTCACGCGGGCGCGGCGGCAGCACCAGCGGCATTTTTGCCAGCGCCGCGTCGTAGCGGGCCGCCAGCACCTGGCGCCGTTCCAGAAAGCGGTCGATCTTGCGCAATTGTTCGATACCGATGGCGGCCGCGATGTCGGTCAGGTTGTACTTGAAGCCGGCCGCCACGACCTCGTAGAACCAGGCCGGCGTCTTCGATACATAGCGGTCGAAGGCGTCCTGGCTGATCCCGTGCAGGCGCATCAGGCGGATGCGGCGCGCCAGTTCGGGATCGCGCACCACGACCATGCCGCCTTCACCGGTCGTCATGGTCTTGTTGGCATAGAAGCTGAAGACGGTGATGTCGCTGTCCAGGGTGCCGACCAGCCGGCCCTGGTAGCGCGTCGGAAAGGCGTGCGCGGCATCTTCGACCACGCGCAAGCCGTGGCGCCTCGCCAACGCAAGAATGGCGTCCATGTCGCAGGCCATGCCCGCGAAGTGGACCGGGACAATAGCGCGCGTGCGCGGCGTAATGGCGGCGGCGACCGCGCGCGGATCCATGTTCAGGGTCGCGCCATCGATGTCGACCAAGACCGGTTGCGCGCCCAGGTAGCGCACCACTTCGGCGGTGGCGGTGAAGGTCAGGGTCGGCACGATCACTTCGTGGCCCGGGCCGATGCCAAGGCTCTCGAGCGCCAGGTGCAGCCCGGCGGTAGCGGAGTTGACGGAGATCGCGTGCAGATCGGCGCCGAGGTAGTCGCGAAACGCCGCTTCGAAACGGCGCGCGGTCGGACCGGTGGTAACCCAGCCCGAACGCAGACAGTCGACCACGGCGGCGATTTCTTCCTCGCCGATGTCGGGCAGGGCGAAGGGAAGAAAAGGGCAGGTGGCTTGTTGATGGTCATCCATGGTGCTCACTCTCCCGCGCATGCGCTCAAGAATCGTTGCCCGAGTACCGGGTAGGTGAGGTGATCGAGGGCGTAGCGCTGGCCGCGCTGTCCCATCGCCTCGCGTTCAGCCGCGCTGCGGGCGGCCAGTTGGACGATCGCCGCCGCCAGGGCATGCGGATCTTCGGGGGCGATCGTCATGCCGCAGCCGGCGTCCGCCACCGGGTCGTTGCCGGCTTCGACAGCGTGGAGAACGGGCCGTGCCGCCATCATGTAGTCGATCAGCTTGTTCGGCGCGATCCCGAAGCGATACAGCGGCTGGCGCCGCCAGCCGATGTAGGCGAGATCGAAGCGGCGCAGCAGCGCCGGGACCTGGTGCTTCGGCACCGGGTCGAGGAAGTGGACGCGGTCCAGGCCGATGGTCCGTGCGCGCAGTTGCAGGCGCTGTTTTTCGGGGCCGCCGCCGGCCAGCACGAAGGCCACGCGCCGTCCGCGCAGCAAGGCCGCCGCATCGAGCAAGGTGTCGAGGGCGTTGGCCAGGCCGTGGGTGCCGGCATAGCCGACGATGCAATCGGCCGATGCGTGCGCGGCCGCCAGCACCTGCGCGGTGTGCGGCGGCAGCGCCATGTCGGCGTCCAGCCATTCGGCCGGATCGGCGCCGTTCGGGACGAGATGCAGTTTGTGCGGCGCCATGCCGTGCGCTTCCAGGTGCGCGCGCACCTTGGGCAGGATCGAGACGACGGCGTCCGCATGGCGGCAGGCGTAATTTTCGGCGGCCTGCAGCAGCATGATGAAGGGGTGCCAGCGCGAATAGCCGCCCAACTCCATCGGCGAGAGCGGCCACAGGTCGTGCACTTCGAACAGCAGGCGGGCGCCGGCCAGGCGCGCGATCCGGTGCGCCGGCCAGATGTCGAGGGGGTAGGTGCTCGACGCGATGACCGCATCGGGCCGCTCCTCGTGCGCGAGCGCGCGTGCATCCCGCAGCAGGCGCCCCACGAAGCTGAACATGTTGAGCACGCGCCCGACGCCGTTGCCGCGATATGGCGGCGTGGCGAACCAGGTGTAATCGACGCCGTCGATGTTCTGGTCCAGCCTGGCCCGGCCGGCCAGGTCGGGCGCCTGGGCGCGGATATGCGAGTGCGACGCGGCGAGGATGCGCACGCGGTGTCCCAGCCGCACCCATTCCCGCGCCAGGTAATACGGGCGAAACTCCATGCCATGGCGCACCGAGCCGGCGTAATGGTTGATCAGCAGGATGTTCAGGCGCGCCATGCGATTTCCTCGCTCAGTCGGCGCAGATTGCAGCGCGTGGTATCGACCCAATTGGTTTCCCACTGCAGCGGATGGGTCAGCAAGCAGATGCGGTTGTAGCGCCCGAGCGCGTCGAAAGGCGAAAGCGGGGTGTAGTGGACGGGGTATTCCCGGTCGCTGATGTACATGTCGAAATGGCGCAATAATTCGCTGTCGTAGGATTCGCATTCGATGCCGCAGCGGCGGCGCAGGTCGGCATCGCGCAGCAGCTCGTGGTTGATCACATTCAGGCGCCGGTTGGCGAAATCGCCATGGCTGGCGACCGTGACCATCCGCATTCCCAGGCGTTCCGTGATGCTGTGAAAATTGCGGATGAATTGCTCGCGGATTTCGGGGAAGCAGTGGCGCAATTGCTCGGGGCAGCGGATGCGGTGCCGCTTGGCGTAATCGGCGACCTCCTCGTAGTGGTAGCCGACTTCGCTGCCGGCGGCCTCGATGTCGCGCATGAAACCGAAATCGAGGGTGCTCAGCCGAAAGTAATAGCTCGCCTTCACCTCGAATTTCGCCTCGAGTGCGAACATTTTTTTCGCGGTGCGCAGGTCGCTGTCGATATCGTGCCGGTGCACCAGCACCTTACGCGCGGCGCCACGGGCCGCGACATCCTGTCGAAGGAAATTGCGCACCGCGACCTGCGCGTAACCTGCGTCGCGCGCGCGTCCCAGCAAGGCCTCGTACTGGCCCAACCTGGACGGCATCAGGTAGTCGGCGTAGAGCCGGTTCATGAGATTCATGATTGCAAGGCGTACTTGGCGCGATAAGGACGAAAGCCGAGGATTTTCTTGAACGTCTGCATGCCGGGCTGGGCACCGAAAAAGGTGTCGTACATCAGGTAGCGCACGCGCTGTTCGGCCAGCAGCTCGGCCACGATATCGACCACCATCAGGTGCATGATGCCGTCGTTGTTGCGGATACCGATCAGCTGCGAAAACGACGCAAAATTGCCGTAGTGCCCGAGATTGGCATAGGCAACAAGCTGCCCCTCGGCATTGAATACGCCGTAATAGCGAAAATGGTCGCGCGTATCGAAGCGCGCTTTCTTTTCGCGGTATTGCGCATCCATGGGTCGCCCCTGGCGTTGGTCGAGGGAGACGTTAATGGCATGGATCGCCTCGACATGGGCATTGCGGTCGATGCGGCGCAAGCGATAACCACGCCCGCGCGCCCGTTTCGCATGGTAGGCACCATTGTTCTTGCCCTTGATGAGGTCGAGGTAATGGGCTTCGCTCGGGAGCTGGCCGAGGTCGAGCAGCGCGGCGCCGATGGTTTTATTGCGGATCAGCTTATAACGCGGATGCCGCTTGGTGTAATAGCGGTAGGTGGCCTGGATATCCGCGGGATCGATCGCCTGATGAAAATGCAGCTCGGCCACGGGCAGCCGCAGTATGTCCGTAATCAGCTTGCAATGGTGCGAAATGGATTTCATGTTGAAGGTTCGGTCGATTGAGATGCCTGACAAGGGAAATTGGCGCTACACGCTTTCGTAGAAGCTGATCAGCTTGCGCGATTCGCGCAGCCAGTTGTAGTGCCGCTCCACCGCGCGCCGGCCGTTCTCGCCCATGCGCGCGGCTAGCGCGGGGTGCAACACCAGGTGGTCGATGGCGGCCGCTATCGCGCCCGGATCGCCCGGGTTGACGCAAACGCCGCAGCCATGGCGTTCGACGATGTTGCGCCACAGGGGAAAACGCGAGGCGATCACGGGAATGCCCGCGGCCATGTACTCGAACATCTTGACGGGCAAGGCATCGAGATAATTGGCCACTGGATGCAGGGTCACCAGGCCGGCAACGGCGCGCCGCATCACGCCGCTGACGCCTGCGCGGTCGAGATAGCCGTGGCGCTGTATGCGCTCCCAGCCGGGATAGCCACGCACCTCGGATTCGAGTGCGGGTTCGGCAAATTGTCCAGCCAGGGCAAGGCGGGCGTTCGAGCGCAACAGGGCACAGGCGCGCACCAGCTCGCGAATGCCGCGAATGGCCGAGATGCTGCCGACGTAGCAGACTTCGCTTCCCTTGTCGCTCCAGTCCGGGTTGTCCTCGAACTCGCTGACGAGGGGGTAATTGTTGATGTCGATCGAACGGGTATTGAAATGGGCGAATTTATTTCGAATGGTCGGGGTCGCCGCGATGACGCCATCGAAGCGGCGGCACGCGTACCGCTCATAAGCGCGGAACGACTGCGACACCAGGCGCGCCGTGGCATTGCCGAGGTAGGGCTTGGCCAGCAACTGGGTCGGCACGTCTTCATGCGAATCGAAGATGACTTTGCGTCCCATGCGCTTTAAGCGCAGGCCAACCGGGATCAGCTCGGGGTCGTGCAGCTGGTAGAGCTCGGCATCTGCCTCGAGCGCCGCATCGAGTACCCGGCGCGTGGTGCGCAGCATGCGGTTGACCCGGCCCGGGAGGCGGCCGACGTCGACGATGCGCACGCCATCACGCTGCGCCGGTCCGGCGCCGTCGGCCACCACCAGCGTCACGTCGAAGCCGTGCTCCGCCAGGCTACGGCATTGCTTGACGAAAATCCGCGTGTCGTGGCGCGGATGCGCGGAGGTCAAGTGTGCGATCTTTCGCATATTTTCTCTCAAAAAAATATCTGGCACTGGCGCCGAGCGTGGCACCGATCAGCATGTCGGTGAAGTAATGCGAGGTCAGCTGCAGCAAGATGGTTACGCAAGCCATCGAAAAGCCCAGCAAGAAGGTGCCGCAGTGGCGTGGCGCGAAATACTCGCGGGCGAACATCGGGATGATCGGCACGATCGTGATCAGGGACAGGTAGGCGATGCCGAAAAATCCCAGGTCGACCCAGGCCGAGAGCAGGTTGTGCGAGTAGTAACCTGGCTTGTAGCTGGCGTAATCGCCCAGCAGAGGGTGGGCCAGGATGGTCTGGAGCGCATACACCGTCAGATGGTGGCGCTTGTTGGCCGAGCTCGACTGCGACAGGTCGAGCAGTTCCAGGATCCGGTTGGCCGGCAAGGCGGCCAGGATCTGGTCGAAGTACAGATTGATGACGCTGAACAGGATCAGGCCGCCGATCAATAGGTGCAGTTTGTGCTTCGAGTAATAGAACTCGATGATGGGAATGGCCAACATCAGGGCGGCGAACTCGCTGCGGGCCGTGTTCAGGAACAGCGTGATCGCGCCCGACGTGTGCAGCAGCAGGCGCAGCGGCGCCGAGCGCGTGAACGCGATCACGGGCAGGAAGGTGATCAGATAGGAGCGGGCAAACCCCTGGTAGGTGGCGAGCGCGTCGGCATCCTTGGCGATGCCCAGCGCGCCAAGGTAGAACACGCCCTCGACCGCGAACCCCACGGCGATCGCACTCATGCCGGCCAGGCTGAGCAGGCCGACGAGACGGAAGCGCCCGCTGTCGAAGTCGAGAAAGCTCGCGATGACGAACAGGTTGAAGATGAACAGGATGCCGAGCACGTGATTGAGGATGATCGTACGGTTCGCTCCGGCAGCGGCGTTGACCGCGATGACTGCGGCGAAATAGCTCAGGAACAGGCACAGATGCAGGTTGACGGCGTTGAAGCGGCGCGGGTCGCGCCGCATGCGGCCCAGGTAGATCAGGCCCAGCGGCAAGGCGAACAGCAGGGATACGGGAGCGAAATAGCCGCCCAGGAAAGCGCCGGTCGTGCCGGTGCCGAGCAGTGTGTGATAGAAGAAGAAGCCTGGGAACAGCAGGAAGAAAGCGGCGATCAGGATGCCCTGTTCGCGCCGCGCTGCCTTGGCTGGAAGCGCCGTCTTCATGCGGCCGCCAACCGGTTTTGGGAACACTGCCAGGACATGTGCAGGTAGACGAGGTACAGCGTCGAGTAGCCGATCGCATACCAGAGCACGTTGTTGTGCAGCGAGCCCGGCAGCAGGAACACGATCACGGTCATCATAAACAGGGTCACTTGCCACCACATGTCGACGTTCTGCTTGCCGGTGACGAAGAAAACATAGCTGAGCGGGCTGGCGATGAAGTTCAAGAAGTACAAGGGCGCCAGGATCTGGGCCAGTTCGCCAGCCTCGCGCCAGGCCGGCCCGAATACCCATGCAAACAGGTGGGGCGAGAACACCAGCAAGGTCAGCGAGGGCAACATGCCCAGCAGCAGCAGCACCTTGAAGGTGTAGCGATAGGCCCGCTTGCAGTTGCCCACTGTCTGGAATTCCTGCACCGACTCGCGCTTGAACACTTCGAGGACCGAGGCGGCGAGCAAGGACACCGGCGCGGCCAGCACGCGCTGGGTCAGGGCGAACAGCCCCGCCGCGAGCGCGCCGTGACGCAGGCCGATCAGGATCAGCGGCAGTTGGCCCACCAGGCTGTTGAGCAGGTTGGAGGGGAGCGCGTAGCGCCAGAACTTGCGGTGGCGGCGCAAGTAGGCGCGCGCATCCTTGCCCAGCCTGAGCACCGGGCGCACGCGTGGCGGACGCAGCAGGCGGCGCGCAACCAGCAGCCCGGTCGCCAGGCCGATCAGCTGGCCGAGCAGTAAGCCCAGGGCCTGCGCACCGGATGCGAGCAGTAATAATTGCCCTGCGGCGATCGTGCCCGCACCCCAGACTTTGGCGCGCGCCGCCTTGCCGAAGGCATTGTGCGAGGTGGCATAGGCCAGTGTCGTCTGCATGTTGGCCGTCAGCCAGGTGGCGGCGCCGACCGTCAACAGCGCCGGCCAGGATAGCTGGCGCAGGGCCGGCAGGTCGGCCAGGTGGGCCAGCACCGCCAGGCCCGTGACCAGCACGGCCGTCACGCTGGCCGTATAGAACACGAGACCGAAACAGGTACGCTGCTGCGCCGGTGCGTGGTCGAGGATCATGGCCGTTTCCATGCGCAGGGTGGCGCCGATCGCGGCGACCGCGACCATGGCCAGCCACAGGCTGAACGCGCCCAGGTCGGCGGGCGTGCACATGCGCGTGATCAGCGGGGCGGCCAGCAGCGGCAAGGCCTGGGCCCCGAGCGCGCCGCCCAGCACCGTGATCACGTGCTTCCAGAAAGTCGGCAAGGACAGCTTCATACCGCGGCGGAGACCGGTTCGAAGGCCGGGACGGGAATGCGCAGGATACGCAGCACGGCCTGTGCCACGCGGCGCGCATCGGCATCCTGCAGGTACGGTCCCATCGGCAGGCTCAGGACGCGCGCCGCCATCCGGCTGGCCACCGGGCAGGCATCGGGCCGGCTCAGATGGGCATAGGCCGGCTGCAGGTGCATCGGCAGCGGGTAGTGGACCGCGGTCGGAATGCCGGCCGCGTGCAGCTCGGCCTGGACCCGTTCGCGTTCTTCGACGACAATCGTGTACTGGGCGTAGACATTGGTCCGGTCGCGCGCCTGCCCGATGAGCTGGACGCGGCCCGAGAGCAGCGCGCCGTAGGTGTCGGCCGCGCGCCGGCGCTGCTCCAGCTCCCAGTCGAAACGCTCGAGCTTGGCCAGCAGGATGGCGCACTGCAGGGTGTCCATGCGTCCGCCCAGGCCGACGCGGGTGTGCACGTAGCGGGCCGACTGGCCATGCACGCGGATTTCGCGCGCCGCCCTGGCCAGCGCGTCGTCGCTCGTGAACAGGGCGCCGCCGTCGCCATAGCAGCCCAGCGGTTTGCTGGGAAAGAAACTGGTACAGCCGACGGTCGACAGGTTGCAGCTCTTGCGTCCCTGGTAGCTGGCGCCGAAGCTCTGGGCCGCGTCTTCGATCACGCTCACCCCGTGGCGGTGGGCGATGGCATTGATTTCTTCCATGTCCGCAGGCTGGCCGTAGAGCGACACCGGCATGATGGCGCGGGTACGCGGGGTGATCGCTTCTTCGATCAGGCTGGGCGCGATATTGCAGGTGGCCGGATCGATGTCGACGAATACCGGGACGGCGCCGAGCAGCACGATGACTTCAGCCGTGGCGATGAAGGAGAAGGGCGTCGTGATGACTTCGTCGCCGGGGCGCAGGCCGAGCGCCATCAGCGCGATCAGGAGCGCTTCGGTGCCGGACGCCACGGTGATGCAGTGGCGCGCCCCGCTGTAGGCGGCCAGCCGCGCCTCGAGCTCGGCCACTTCGGGACCCATGATGTATTGGCCATGCTCGAGCACGGTGGCGATGCGTGCGTCGATCAGCTCGCGCGCGCCCTGGTACTGGGATTTCAGGTCGATGAATTCCATGGTGACCGCTCAATAGGTTGGGCTGCTGGAACGAGCATGCACGCGCCGTCCTGCATCAGGTAGAGGTCGCCGGTATGCGGGCAGAGAGCCTCGCCATCGCCTGTCATGGGCAGCGCGAGGCGCTCGCCGAAGCGGCTCATCCAGCCGATCTGGCGCGCCGGCACGCCCGCCATCAGCGCGAACGCCGGCACGTCGCGCGTGACGACGGCGCCGGCGCCGACGAAGGCGTATTCGCCGACCGTGACGCCGCAGACGATGGTGGCGTTGGCGCCGATGGTCGCGCCGCGCCGCACCAGCGTGCGCCGGTAGGCGTGCTTGCGCTCGAAGGCCGCGCGCGGGTTGTGGACGTTGGTGAAGACCATGCTGGGGCCGCAAAAGACCTCGTCTTCGAGCGTGACGGCGTCGTAGACGGAGACGTTGTTCTGGATCCTGACGCGGTCGCCGATGCGCACGTCGTTGCCGACGAAGACGTTCTGGCCGAGCGAGCAGCCGGCGCCGATGCGCGCGCCGCCGCAGACGTGGGCGAAGTGCCAGACGCGCGTGCCGGGACCGAGCAGCGCACCGGTATCGACGATGGCGCTGGCGTGAATGGAGCTCGGATGCTTGGATGAGTCGATCGCTTGCCGGTCCATGTCAGTACTCCAGCGGCAGCGCGACTCGCTTGCCGTCGCGCGCGGACATGTAGGCGGCGACCAGCACTTCGAGCGACTTGAGGCCTTCGCGGCCGTCGGTTTCGGGCTCGGCCTCGCCGCGCAATACCCTGATGACGTTGTCGTAGTAGAGCGGATGGCCGAAGCCGTAGACAGAGGTGGTCTGGTAACTGGCGTCGCGGACCAGGGCGTCGTCCGGGTCGCTTTGGGCGAATTCCCACTGCTGCACTTCGTTGACGGCCACGCCGCCGATGCGCACGCTGCCGTATTCGCCCAGGACCGTGATCGAGCCTTCCATGTTGCGCGGATAGGTGAGCATGGTGACGTTCATCGAGCCGAGCGCGCCATTGCGCCAGCGCAGGCTGATGACGCCGGTATCCTCGACTTCGATGTTGCGCGCCAGCGTGGCGGTATAGGCTTGCAGGCTTTCGACCGGGCCGACGATCCAGTCGATCAGGTCGACGTAATGACTGGCCTGGTTCATGAAAGCGCCGCCGTCGAATTCCCAGGTGCCGCGCCATTTGGCGCTGTTGTAGTACTCCTCGGGACGGGTCCAGAACACGTTCAGGTTGACCATGTAGATGCGGCCGAAGCGTTTTTTCTCGACCGCGCTCTTGAGCAGTTGCAGGGTCGGGTTGCGCCGGTTCTGCTTGACCACGAACAGGCGCACCCCGGCGGCGTCGGCGGCGGCGACCATGCGCTTGCCGTCTTCCCAGCGCGTCGCCATCGGCTTCTCGGTAATGATGTGGCGGCCGGCGCGGGCGATCTTGACGGCCTGCTCCGGATGCAGGCCGGAGGGCGTGGTCACGATGAAGGCGTCGGCATTGCAATGCGCCAGCATGTCGTCGAGCGTGGCATAGGCTTCGGCGCCGGTGCGGTCGGCCGCTTCGGCCAGGGTACGGGGATCGATGTCGCAGATGCCGGCCAGCTCGCAGCGCTCGCGGTGCTGGCGAATGGCCGCGAAATGGTTGTTCGCGATGCGGCCGCAACCCACGAGGGCGAAGCGGAGTTTGCGGTCGACAATGCCGGCAGGGTAGTTGCGCATGATCTTCTCGGTGGACGGTTCAGGCCTTGACGACGTGGGGCAGGCGTTCGAGGTAGACGCCGCGGGTGTCGACGATCAGGTTGGCGTAGCGGCGGATCATGTCGTAATCGAAGGCCGTGTGACTGGTCGCGAGCAGCACCAGGTCGTAGGAGGCCAGGGTGTCGGCCGTCAGCGTCACGCTGGAAAGATCGAAGTGATGCTCGCGCATGCGCGGGAAGTTCGGGACGTGTGGATCCGAATAGTCGACATGGGCACCCTTGTCGCGCAGGATCTCCATCAGTTCGACCGACGGCGACTCGCGCATGTCTTCGACATCCTTTTTGTAGGCGATGCCCAGCACCAGCACGCGGCTGCCCATCACCGAGCGCCCGCGCTGATTGAGGGCGTCGGTGACCTTGCCGATCACCCAGTGCGGCATGTCGCTGTTGATTTCGCCGGCCAGTTCGATGAACCGGGTGTGCAGGCCGTACTGGCGCGCCTTCCAGGTGAGGTAGAAGGGGTCGATCGGGATGCAATGGCCGCCGAGGCCGGGACCGGGGTAATACGGGGTGAAGCCGAAGGGCTTGGTGGCGGCGGCCCGGATCACCTCGTGGATATCGATCTCCATCTTGTCGGCGATGATCTTCATTTCGTTGACCAGGCCGATGTTGACCGCCCGGTGGATGTTCTCGAGCAGCTTGGTCAGTTCCGCCGCGCGGGTCGAGCTGACCGGTACCACGCGGTCGATGGCGCCGCTGTACAAGGCCACGCCCGCTTCCAGGCAGGCGGCGGTGCTGCCGCCGCAGACCTTGGGGATGGTGCGGGTTTCGAAATGCGGATTGCCCGGGTCTTCCCGTTCGGGCGAGAAGACGAGGAAGATGTCGCGCCCGACCGCCAGGCCACGCGACTCGAGGCGCGGACGCAGTTCTTCTTCGGTGGTGCCGGGGTAGGTCGTGCTTTCGAGCGAGACCAGCTGGCCGGGACGCACGAAGGGCAGCAGGGCGTCGGTGGTGTCGAGAACGAAGGACAGGTCGGGTTCGCGGTAGGCGTTGAGCGGCGTCGGCACGCAGATGATCAGCGCGTCGGGCTCGCCGGCACGCTTGAAGTCGCCGGTCGCCTCGAAGCCGGCGGCGCGGGCGGACCCGATGGCCTCGGCGGAAATGTGTTCGATATAGCTTTCGCCGCGGTTGAGTTTATCGACCTTGGCCGCGTCGATGTCGATCCCCAGCACCCGGAAACCGCAGGCCGCGTAGCGGAGTGTCAGCGGCAGTCCGACATAGCCGAGTCCGATAATGCCGATGAGCGCGGTACGGTCGCGCAGCTTGGCGGTGAGCTGTTGCAGGTGGGCTGATTGTTGTTCGTCGCGCATAAGGTCCTCGCCAACTGTGGTAGTGGGTAATTCAAGACGGGATGCCGCCGCTAGATGCGAAACGGCACGAACTTATGGATGAGGCTAAGCCGGGCCTTGCCGGAGGCATGCTCGGGTTCGGGCACGGGCGCCGGCGCGGCGGCCGGCAGCTGCGGTGTGTATTCGCTGACGATGGCCTTGACCATCGATTCGATCATGCCGCGCTCATGGGTCTCGCAGGCCATCATCAGGCAGGTGATGCAGGTCTCGAGCACGCTCGGGCGCAGGGCGTTTTCCTTCATGCGCATGATGCGCGGGTGTTCGCTCGGGAACACGGCGCCGTCGGTCAGCAGCTCTTCATGCAGCTTTTCGCCCGCGAACAGACCGACGAACTTGACTTCGATGTCGCCGTCCGGATTCTGCGGCGTTTTTTCGGCCAGGCCCGACATCGCGAGCAGGGTCCGGGCCAGTTCCACGATGCGCACCGGTTCTCCCATGTCGAGGACGAACACGTCGCCGCCCTTGGCCATGGCACCGGCCTGGATCACCAGTTGCGCTGCTTCGGGGATGAGCATGAAGTAGCGCGATACGTCGGGATGGGTGATGGTCAGCGGTCCGCCGCGCGCGATCTGGCGCTGGAAGAGCGGGACGACGGAGCCGGACGAGCCGAGCACGTTACCGAAGCGCACCATGCAGAAGGTGGTCTTGCCCCCGTGCCTGGCGGCGGCAGCCTGGAAGATCAGCTCGGCAATCCGTTTGCTGGCGCCCATGATGTTGGTTGGGCGCACCGCCTTGTCGCTCGAAATGAGGACGCAGGTTTCGACATGGTGGGCGGCGCAGGCCGCGGCGATGACCTGGGCGCCTAGCACGTTGTTGCGCAGGCCCTCGACGATGTTCGATTCGACCAGTGGCACATGCTTGTAGGCGGCGGCATGGTAGACGGTGTCGACATGGCTGTCGGCCAGGATGCGCTCGACGAGGTCGGTATTGCAGACCGAACCGAGGTGGGCATCGATGGGCAGGTCGGGAAACCGGCTGCTCAGTTCCTGGCGAATGGTGTACAGCGCGAACTCGGAATGGTCGAGCAGGTGCAGCCGGGCCGGGCCGAGCGTGACGATCTGGCGGCACAGCTCGCTGCCGATGGAGCCGCCGGCGCCGGTGACGAGGACCGTCTTGCCGCGCACGCAGCGTGCGAACAGGTCGAGGCGGGGTGGAACGGGTGGGCGGCCGAGCAAGTCCTCGAACTTCAGTTCGCGGATCGAATCGCGCGGGCGAACCCGCTCGTCGGACAGATCGACCAGGCGGCTCAGGATCTTGGTGGTAACGCCGGCGCCGGCCAGGCGTTGCATGATGTCGCGCAGGCGTTCGGCGGGCATGCCGGGCACTGCGATGATGACGGTGCGGATGCCGTGGGCGGCCACCAGGTCGGCCAGGCGGTCGGTACTGAATACGCGCAGGCCGGCGATGGTGCGGTCGTTCAGCGCGCGTTTGTCGTCGAAGAAGCACACCGGTCGGTATTCGTCGCTGCCGCGCATGGTTTGCACCAGGCGCGCGCCCGCCTCGCCGGCGCCGTAGATGGCGACCGCGTCCGAGACGGGACGGCGCGCACTATGCGTGCGCAGGAAATTACGCATGCCGAGACGCGAGGTGACGACATAGGAAAAGACGATAAACCAGTAAATCGCCAATGCACTGCGCGGAAACATGGCGTCGTTAATGGCGAACAGGACGACATACGCGCACAGGACGGCAATGCCGAGCGCCAGGCCGGTGGTGCTTAATAATCGCCCGTCGATAAAGCGAATGACGGCGCGATATAAGTCCGACATGGAGAATGCGGCGATCGTCACCAGGGCCACGATCAGATAAGAGGCGACGCCATAATTGGCGACGAGTTTCATGTCGCCGCCGCGCAATAACATCGCAATCAAAAAACAGAGAGGTAATGCAATCAGGTCGATACAGACCATGAGCGCAATTTTGCTGGTCCGATGCAGCGATACCATTCCGGCGCAAAACTGGCTTAATACTCGGGCGGAGGAAGTTGGCATGGTGCGCGTTACTCGGTCTGGGTGGGAACGATGGAAGCGTTTCGGACTGTGCGGGGCGGAATAAGGTCGGCGGAATAAATCGCAATGAAATAGCGTTAAAAATAATCGATGACAAATGAGATTGGCAGTGAATGTGGACTTATCGTTGATGAGTAAGTTTATTATCTGCCTCGGCCAGATTGCTGAGTTTGACCCTGCTCAACCGGCAATTCCGAATTAAAATGAAATTGGCTATTAATTTAAATTGGGAAATGTAATTAAGCAGGATATTGCCGGCAATTCGGAAATGATGCTGACGGGAATATGAAGAAAGGAAATAGCTGGTCGAAAACGGACGCCAGCCGTGCCGTTTGGAACGGCCGGCGTTGCTTGTTGCGGAAGGGGGGACGAAGCGAGGAGGGGAACCGGGCGCGCCCGGTTCCTGGCGGGTCAGATGCCCGGACGCGGCTGCGGCGCCATCGGCGGCACCACGATGTTCTCGTTCAGGCGCAGGAACTTGAAGCCGGCCAGGCGCTGGACGTTCTTGCCGGCGCGCGCATTGCGCGCTTCGCGCTCGGCGGCGCGAGCGATGAAGGACTCGAACGTCTCTTCGCGCACTTTCGGCTCTTGCGAATGCAGCAGGTGGCGCTCGCCATTCGGGCCGAGCACCACCAGGCCGACATGCGAGGCCCAGTGCTCGCCGTCGCGGGTCGAGATGACGTTGACGAAGTCGCCTTCCTGCAACTGGCTGGCGATGGCCGCCACTTGTTCCTTCGGCACATAACTCTGGCGGCTGGTTTCGACCGGAATAGTGCGCTCGGTATGGTGGCGCGTCTTGAGGAAGCGTGCGCGGTCGACCTGCATGGCATAGCTCGGGCCGGTCGGGCCGGCCAGCGCGGCGCTGACGTCGGTCACCAGCCAGCGGTTGGCGACGTTCCAGTCCATTTCCGTGTAGTGATTACGCGTGGCCACGCCGATCACGCCATCGCGGTAGCGGATGCGCTGCAGCATCCAGAAGAACTCTTCCCAGGAACGCGACAAGGCCATCGCATAGGTATGTTCCGCGAAGACGACGCAATCGCTCTGCTGCAGGTTGAACATCGGCAAGTCGTCATGGACTTCGAAGGGGAATTCGCCGAGCAGATTCAGCACGTAGGGCTGGCCCAGGTTCTTGCGCCCGATCGCGGCGATGCGCTTGCGCAGGTCCGGCTCGGCGCCGTGCACCCAGGCGATATAGCGTCCGGCTTCGACCGGCGTCATTTGATAGATCTGCTTTTGCAGGACCGTCTCGAGCGCGGCCGGGGCGGGTGCCGCCGCGAGCGGCGCCGGCGCGACCGGCGCGGGCGTCGGCGCGGTGACGGCGGGCGGCGGGGCTGGCTGGCTGGCGCAGCCGGCAAGAGCGGCGGCGGCAAGCAGCAGGGGAACGAGGCGCATCGGTCAATCTCCGTGTGGTGTTTTCCAGAACGCTAACGCGGCGCGGTGCTCGCTGACAATGAAAATTTGTCGCGCGGCTATAACCGGCGCCGTGCATCCATGTGTTTTGTACAACTAAAACATTCCTTCAAGTTATGGCTGAAGGATGACAAGTAATTTTCCAGTTATTTGCTTATAGCCAATACTATCAGTATGGCAGGGACCGCCTGCCGCCTGCACGACCTATACCTATATATCCAGGAGAGAGAGAATGTTCAAACAGAAGCCGCTGGCAGCCGCCGTTGCGATGGCGCTGTGGAGCCTGACCGCCACGCCGGCCTTCGCGCAGACCGCTGCCGCCGAAGGCCCGATGCAGACCGTCGAGGTAACCGGTATCCGTGCCTCGATGGCCAAGTCGCTCAACGTCAAGAAGAACGCGACCGCCAACGTCGAGGTCATCACGGCGGAAGATGTGGGCAAGATGCCGGACAAGAACCTGGCCGACTCGCTCCAGCGCCTGGCCGGCGTTGCCGTGCGTACCGACTACGACGAAGCGGAAAAAGTGTCGATGCGCGGTACTAACCCGGACATGTCCCTGATCCTGTTTAACGGCCACACCGTCTCCGGCGGCGACTGGTATGTCGCCGACCAGGGCTCGAGCTCGCGCTCGACCAGCCTGTCGCTGATGCCATCGTCGGTCCTGAACCAGGCGCTGGTCTACAAGACCTCGCAGGCCAACCTCGTCGACGGCGGCCTGGCCGGCACCATCAACGTGACCACGCGCAAGCCGCTGGCGCAAAAGGAACGCCTGTCGGGCCTGGTCAGCGTCGGCGCCAGCCACGCCGAGTTGCCGGGCCGGACCGCCCCTGACCTGAACGCCTCGGTCACCTGGAAGAACGAAGCGAACACCTTCGGCGTGATCGCCCAGGGCTTCGCCGAAAAGCGTTACGTGCGCCGCGACTCGGTGTCGCGTTTCGCCTACGGCACCAGCAGCGGCTGGGACGTGATCAACACCTCGACCATGCTCGGCATTACCGATGCCTCGCTGGCCGGCACCGGCTACAAGGCGGCCGACCTGAACGGCGTGCGCATGCCGGGTTCGATGAGCTCGGAATTCGTCGAGTCCGTGCGCGACCGCAAGGGCGGCATGATGTCGGCGCAGTTCAAGCCGAACGCCGACCTCGACATCACGATGACGGGTTTCCACTCGCAGATGAACGCGAATAACAACGGCCGCCTGACCTCGGGAGCGATGTATTCGATGCTGCTGGGTAAGAACGAACCGCTGGGCGGCACGTCCGCGAGCGCGTTCAACACCTTCTCGAACGGCCAGCGCGTCTACGCCCAGATCCGCAACCCGGTGATCGTGACCGAAACCACGATGTACGGCAACCAGCTGAAAGTGCTGAAAGCGGCCGACATCGTGTTCCCGAACGGTACCGTGCCCCAGTATGTCGGCAACTCGGAAGGCTTCTACCGCGACGGCGCCAAGGCGACCAGCTCCTTCCTCGACCTGGACGGCAAATACCGCGTCAACCAGGACCTGACGGTCAAGACCCTGTTCTCGGCCACGCGCGGCGTCGGCCAGACCAAGCTCGACCAGGGCACGACCTTCGCCCGCTACGGCACCGGCGTGTCGTACGCGCTCGGCAGCCTGCATGACGCGCCTTACGTCAAGTACCAGGGTGCCGGGCAGAACCAGCCGGGCATCAACCCGGACGGCAGCGGCTACATGATCGTCGGCCGCACCGCGTCGGGCGTGAAGACGACCGACAAGGAAATCAGCGGCCAGTTCGATGCCGAGTACAAGCTCAACATGAGCTTCGTCCAGTCGCTCGAAGCCGGTGTGCGTCACGCCGACCACAAGCGCCTGAGCGGCCGCTGGGGACCGGCCTTCCGTACCCCGCTGAGCTACACCTACGATGCGACCACAGGCAAACTGATCCAGCCGACCGCGACCCCGACCGAAGGCTGGCAGCCGTATCCGAGCGACTTCGGTAGCGGCCTCGACGGCGGCTACTGGGACAACACCGGCTTCACCTATTCGGCCGAAGCGCTCAAGTCCTATATCGCGGCCAACACCAAGGAAACCTCGCCGGCCTTCGAGCGCCGCGTCAGCTCCGAGATCGACATGCGCGAGCGCCAGAGCTCGGCCTACCTGATGGCCAACCTCGAAGGCGAGCGCTGGTCGGGCAATGTCGGCCTGCGCTATGTGCGCACTGTCGTCGACGCCCGGATCGCCACCCCGATCCCGAACCCGCGTACCTGCCAGCGCGCGGCACCGGGCCAGGCGCCGATTCCTTGCGCAGCCTATCCAGGCGCGATCTCGGACGCCGGCGACGCCGTCGCGTTCTACGACAACACCGCGTTCAATCCGCTGTCGGGCACGATGTACTACAAGACGCCGACGCACAAGATCTTCAAGAACCTGCTGCCTAGCCTGAACCTGCGCTACGAGCTGACCAAGGACATGATTGCCCGCTTCGGCATCAGCCGCACCATCGGCCGCCAGAACTACAACGTGCTGGGCACCGGTTTCGGCACCCCGGGTTGCGACGCCGGCGGCTGCAAGGTCACCGGCCCGAATCCGGACCTGAAGCCATTGACCGCGGATAACGTCGACCTGTCGTGGGGCTGGTACTTCGCGCCGCGTTCGGCCGTCACGGTGAGCGCCTTCCACTCGAAGATCGACGGCTACGTCAAGACCGGCACCGTCGGTACCTCGACCATCGAGCTGACCGACCCGCGCGACCAGGTGGTCAAGCCGTTCTTCATCAACACCTCGTCGCAGCAGGGCGCCAAGATCACGGGCCTGGAAGTGTCGTATGAGCAGCCATTCGGTTCGTCGCCGTTCGGCTTCACCTCGAACGTCAGCCGCGCCAAGACCAAGGTCGACGACGGCCGTCCGATGGTGGGCGCCTCGGAGTGGGCCGGTAACCTGGGCCTGTACTTCGAGAACGACCTGCTGTCGGCGCGCCTGGTATCGAACTACCGCGGCGAATACGTGAACTCGACGACGGCGCCGGCGCCGACCGCCAACAGCCAGGGCCTGTCGGTGATCAACGGCGTGACCATGCCGACCGCGCCGACGATGGCCGCTCCCGTGACGACGCTGGCCTTCAATGCCAGCTACAACATCACGAAGAACCTGCAGCTGACCTTCGACGCGACCAACCTGACCAACGTCAAGCGTGCCTACTATCGCTACAGCGAAGAAGAGCAGCAGAAACTCGACGTCAGCGGCCGCCAGTTCTACCTGAACCTGAAGTACAAGTTCTGATCGACGCGGTAGTGAAGTAGACGAGGATGGGAGGCTTCGGCCTCCCACTCTTTTTTGACCTTGTCGGCGGGCTCGATCTCATCCTTGCGCGCAGTGTGCGCCAGCTAACGGTGCATCTGTTGTGCACTCGATATGATGAAGCCGTGTGAGTGAGGCGCGAGCGAATTTTTCCGCGGGCCGGCCAATTATCTCAACAGGTTAGCCGGTCGCCTCGAGGACCGGCACCAAATTTAGCTGGCGCCAAATGGCGGCTGCATATATAAATAGATCCGCAAGCGGAGGTCCCATGTCCGACATGACCAAGAATCCACCGAAGCATCTGGTGCGCGAATACCTGGCGCGCCGGTCGCGCGACCCGTTGCCGCCGCCGGCGCCCGAGGAAATCCGGCGCCAGCTTGGCTGGGGGATCTTGAGAACCGGCGCATCGGAGCTTTGCGACGAGCCGCTCGTCGCCGCGGCTTTCTAACAAAATCGTTTTCACAGAGGAGAAGTACATGACCAAGCGTATCGGTAACAAGCACGAAGCCCAACATCGCGGTATCGAAGAACGTCTCGACATCCGCCGTACGAACATCGCACGCGAAGCCGTCAAGCAAGCTACGGCGCGCGCGAAATACCGCAACCAGGTCAAGAACCAGCCAGCGATGAATCTGTCCGCCTCGGCAGCCTGATTCTTCCCCCTGCTGCAAAAGAAAGCCCGCCCGGCAACGTGGCGGGTTTTTTTGCGTCGTTTTTTCGGTGCTTCGCCGATTTCCTCGCCATTCGCCGACCCCGCGCCGCCATTCGCCGAAAGCCGCTTTCCGCGCACGCCGCTCCCCGCTATCGTGACAGCATCACAACACGGAGGGCGAAATGGGTACCGAAAACAGCTATACGACACGCAAGCAGATGATGTGGGGCCTGGTGCTGATCGCGCTTGGCCTGGTGTTCCTGCTCGACCGCATGGACTTCCTCGAGGCCGAAACGCTGTGGCATTATTGGCCGCTGCTGCTGGTCGTGGCGGGCATCAACCAGACCATCGGCTATCCGAGCGTGCGCCAGTTCCGCAGCGGCCTGTGGACCATCTTCATGGGCCTGTGGCTGTTCGCGGTGTTCGAGAACCTGTTCGGCCTGACCTTCCGCAATAGCTGGCCGCTGTGCCTGCTGATGTGGGGCGTGCTGATGGTGCTGACCCCCGTGTTCAATCGCCGCTTCCCGCAATCGAAGGAGAAAGACCATGTTTAAGGACACGATCGAAGAGCGCCGCGCCGCACGCCAGGCGCGCCGCACGGCACGCCGTGCCGAACGCGGCATGACCAGCCAGGTGTTGATGGGGGTGCTGGTGATCGCCGTCGGCCTGCTGTTCTTGCTGGACAATCTCGACATCATCGACCTGCACGATGCGCTCGCGTTCTGGCCCATGATCTTCATCTTCGCCGGCGTCGCCAAGCTGCTCGATACCACCAGCCCGAACGGCTACCTGTTGGGCCTGGCCGGGATCGGCGTGGGCGTGCTGATGATCCTGCAGCGCCTCGGCATCGTCTATTTTTCATGGCGCGCGGCCTGGCCGCTGATCCTGATCGGCGTCGGCCTGATGGTGGTCTACCGGGCCATGACCGGACAGCGCACGGCGCGCTTTGGCGTGGCCGTCATCGACGGCAAGGACAAGATGCAGGACACGGCCGACCTGGCGACGCAGACGGTGGACGTGACGGCGGTGCTGGGCGGCTACGAGAGCCGCGTGCACAGCCAGGATTTTCGCGGCGGCGAAGTGACCGCGGTGATGGGTGGCTGCGCGCTCGACCTGCGCGGCGCCTCGATCGCCGGCGAAGCGGTGATCCACGTGTTCGCCTTCTGGGGCGGGGTCACGCTCAAGGTGCCGCCCGACTGGACCGTGGTCCTGGAAGGCACGCCGATCATGGGCGGCTTCGAAGAGAAGACGATCGCCCCGCCGGACAACAGCAAGCGCCTGGTGGTGCGCGGTTACGCGATCATGGGCGGCGTCGAGGTACGTAACTGATGGCGTGCTTGCCATGATCGGCGCGCCCGGCACGACGCGCAGCACCGCGCTCTACCTGGCCGCCTGGGCGCTGCTCGGGGTGCTGCTGGCCGGCCTGGTGGTGGCGGCCGGCGACGCACCCTGGGGCGCGAGCCTGCTGTTCGCGGTCCCGCTGGCGCTGGTGTATGGCTGCGCCAGCGGCTTTTCCTCGTATTACCTGTGCCGCGCCTATCCGCTGGCGAGCAAGTCGGTCGGCGCCGTGCTGGGCGTGTTCGCCTGCAGCGCGGTATGTGCCAGCGCGCTCTGGACCGCGGCCGGCAGCGGCTACGGCGAAGCCCTGCGCGACCTGGTGCCCGGCCTGCCCGGGATGACGCGGCCTTTCGCGGCGTTGATGTTCGGGCTGGGCATCATCCTGTACGGCTTGACGGCGGTGGCGCACTACCTGGCCCTCGAATTCGAACGGGCGCGCAGCCTGGAGCGGCGCGAACTGGAGATGAAGCTGGCGGCGCAGGAAGCGGAGCTGCGCATGCTGCGCACCCAGATCGATCCGCACTTCTTGTTCAACAGCCTCAATTCGATCAGCGCGCTGACCTCGATCGATCCGGCGGCGGCGCGCGGCATGACCTTGCAGCTGTCCGATTTCCTGCGCCGCAGCCTGGGCATGGACGCACACCGGAAGGTCGCGCTGGTCGAGGAGATCGCGCTGGTGCGCGCCTTCCTCGCGATCGAACAGGTGCGCTTCGGCGCGCGCCTGCGCTTCGAGGACAGCATCGGCGCGGGAGCGGGCGCCTGCCTGCTGCCGCCGATGCTGCTCCAGCCGCTGGTGGAGAACGCGGTCAAGCACGGCATCGGCAACCGGCTCGATGGCGGCGTGGTGCGCATCCATGCCGAGCTGGCCGGTTCGCTGCTGCGCATCCGGGTCGAGAACGACGCCGACGAGGACAATGCCGGGACGCCGCTGGCCGGCTGCGGCATCGGCCTGGCGAATGTGCGCCAGCGCCTGCTGGCCACCTATGCGCATGAGGCGAGCGTGCACTGGACGCGCTTCGATACCAGCTTTCGGGTCGACATCGCGCTGCCTGCCGAACACCACACCATGACGGAGAATTAGGAATGCGGGTCATCATCGTCGACGACGAACACCTGGCGCGCGCACTGCTGCGCGAGTATCTCTCGGCCTACGGCGACATCGAGATCGTGGCCGAATGCGCGAACGGCTTCGAGGCGGTCAAGGCGATCGGCGAGCTGCGGCCCGATTTGGTCTTCCTCGACATCCAGATGCCGAAACTGGACGGCTTCGAAGTGGTCGAACTGGCCGGCGCGGCGACCCACTACGTGTTCGTGACCGCCTACGACCAGTTCGCGCTGAAGGCCTTCGAGGTGCGCGCGATCGACTACCTGCTCAAACCCTTCAGCCGCGAACGCCTCGCGCAAGCGCTGGAAAGCAGCAGGGCACGCGTCACGGCGCCGGAACAGGTCGAGGCGCTGGCAAGCGAGGCGGCGCGCCGCCACGGCCACCTGGAACGGATCCTGATTCGCGACGGCGCCCGCGTGCACGTGGTGCCGACCGCCGGCATCGACTGGATCGAAGCCCAGGACGACTACGTGCAGATCAGCGCGGGCGGGCGCCTGCACCTGAAGAACGGACGTATGGCGGAACTCGAGCAGGGCCTCGACCCGGGCCTGTTCCTGCGCGTGCACCGCTCGTATATCGTGAATGTGGGCGCGATCGAGCGGATCGAGGCGCCGACCAAGGACAGCTGGTGCGCGGTGCTCAAGGACGGCAAGCGGGTGCCGGTCAGCCGCGCGGGTTACCAGAAGGTGCGCGATCTCATGCGCTGAGCCGCTCGACCTGCCACCAGCGCGGCAGCAGCGCGCGCACCGCGCTCTGGTCGAAGCGGTCGTCGATCAGGTAAACCACGCCCTGGTCCTGCTCGGTGCGGATCACCCGTCCGGCCGCCTGCACCACTTTTTGCAGGCCGGGATACAGATAGGTGTAGTCGTAGCCGGCGCCGAACATGGCCTGCATGCGCGTGCGCAGCTGCTCGTTGACCGGGTTCAGCTGCGGCAGGCCGAGCGTGGCGACGAAGGCGCCGATCAGGCGCGCGCCCGGCAAGTCGATGCCTTCGCCAAACGAGCCGCCCAGCACGGCGAAGCCGATGCCGCGGCCCTCGGGCTGGAAGCGCGCCAGGAAATCGGCGCGTTCCAGCTCGCTCATGCGGCGCTCCTGGCGCCAGATCGGCACCTCCGGATGCTGCTGCTCGAACAGCGTCGCCACCTGTTCCAGGTAGTCGAAGCTGCTGAAGAAGGCCAGGTAGTTGCCCGGTGCCTGAATGTACTGTTCGGCCATCAGCGCCGCGATCGGCGCCAGCGATGCCGTGCGGTGCTGGTAGCGGGTCGAGATGCGGCCGGCCACGCGCACGGCCAGCTGGCCGGCCGTGAACGGCGACTCGACGTCGACCCAGCCGGTGTTCCCGGGTAGTCCGAGCAGGTCGGCGAAATAATGCCAGGGGCTGAGCGTGGCCGAAAACAGCGTCACCGAATGCGCGTCCTCGAAGCGCGGTTTCAGGAAGGGCGCGGGCACCACGTTGCGGATGCAGAGCAGGCTGTCCTTGCCCTGGCGCGTCAGGTCGCACAGCGAATGGGCGCCGAAGGAGTCGGCCAGGCGCGTGAATTGCAGGGCATCGAAGTGAAAGCGCAGCAGGGCCGGGTCGAGCGGGCCAGGCTGCTCGGCAACGAGATCGTTGATGGTGCCGGTGGCGTTGGTGAGCGCGTTGAGCAGCTTTTCGCCGGGGGCCGCGAGTACCTGGTAAGGCAGGGGCGCGGCGGCGTCGATCTCGCCCCAGACGCGGGCGATTTTCGACAGCGCCTTTTTCACCGTCGGCGGCGCCGCAGCGCGGGCGGCGCGCAGCGACACCCGATCGAGCTCGCAGGAGTACATCGAGCGCGCGCGCGAGACCATGTTGTGGGCCTCGTCGACCAGCACGCTGGCGCGCCAGCCATTGGCCTGGGCCAGCGCGTACAGCATCGCGCTGGCGTCGAAATAATAGTTGTAGTCGCCGATGGCGACGTCGGTCCAGCGCGCCATCTCGCTGCCCAGGTAATAGGGACAGACCGCGTGCGCCAGGCCGACCTCGCGCAGGGCCGCGCGGTCCAGCACCGGCACGCCCAAGGCCGCCGCGCGCGCGGCCGGCAGGCGGTCGTAGAAGCCTTGCGCCAGCGGGCAGGACTCGCCGTGGCAGGCCTTGTCGGGATGCTCGCAGGCCTTGTCGCGCGCGGCCAGTTCGAGCACGCGCAGCGGCAGCTCCGGCGCGTGACTGCGCAGCGCGCGCGTGGCATCGAGGGCCAGCTGGCGGCCCGGCGTCTTGGCCGCCAAAAAGAAGATCTTGTCGATGCGCTGGGCGGGGGCGGCTTTGAGCACCGGGAACAGGCTGCCGATGGTCTTGCCGATGCCGGTCGGCGCCTGGGCCAGCAGGCAGCGTGCGCCGGCGTTTGCCTTGAACACGGTCTCGGCGAGCTGGCGCTGGCCCGGACGGAAGTCGGCATGCGGGAAGCGCAAGTTCGACAGCGCCGCGTCGCGCGCCTCGCGGTGACGCAGTTCCTGTTCGGCCCAGGCGACGAAGCGCCCGCAGGCGTCTTCGAACATGGTTTGCAGTTCTTGCGCGCTGCGGGTCTCGCGCAGCGCCGTCTCGAGGCCGCTGCCGATCTCGTAGTAGACCAGCGCCAGGTTGACGCGCTCGAGTCCGCGCGCGGCGCACAGCAGATGGCCGTAGACGTGCAGCTGCGCCCAGTGCAGGTGGCGGTGGTTGTCCGGCATGGACGCGAGCTGGCCGCGGTAGGTCTTGATTTCCTCGAGCAGGTTCTGGGCCGGATCGTAGCCGTCGGCGCGCCCGCGCACGTGCAGGGGGCCGAAGTCGCCGGACAGGCTCACCTCGGCCTGGTAGCCGTCCCCGCGGCGCGCGGTGACGATGGCGTGGCCGGCGATGCCTTCCTGGGCGGTGGGCGAGGGCGTGAAGCGCAGGTCGAGGTCACCGAGCTTGGCCGTGAATTCGCACAGCGCGCGCACCGCGACGGTATACCTCACGCGGCCTGGCTCCACTGCAGGTAGCACACCGCCACCGGCATGTCGTGCGCCGCGCAGTAATCGATCCAGCGCAGCTGGTTGTCCTGCAGGCGGTCGCCCGGCCCCTTCACTTCGATCATCCGGTAGCGGCGCTCGGCAGGCCAGAACTGGATCAGGTCGGGAAAGCCGGTGCGGTTGACCTTGACGTCGGCCAGGATGCGTTCGCACCAGCGTTTGACGTGCGCGGCGGGGATGCAGTCCAGGGCCAGTTCGAGCAGCGCGCGGTCGAGGTTTTCCCAGGATACGAAGGGTGCTGAGATGCCGGCCTTTTCCTCGAAGTGGGCGAGAATGGTGGCGCGGTAGCGGCCATCGTCGCACTGGGCCAGGCAGTCGGCGAATTCGCGCGCGCGGCGCTGGTGGAAGTCGAGGCTGTGGAGGTCGGCCGGGGCGCGGTGGAAGGGGTGGAAAAAAGCGCCCGGAATGGCGGCGAAGATCGCACGCCAGCACAGGAGACCGAACAAGGCATTCGCCAGCACGTTCTCGACGTAGAACACGGGCGCCTCGTCGCTGCCGAGGTGGTCGCGCACCGCGCCTTCGACCCACGGACCGTCGCCCGGCACGGGAAGGCAGACGTCGATCCGCGTGGGGCGCGCCGCGCGTTTGGCGAGCGACTTGGGGTGGCCGAGTTTGCGCGCCAGGCGCGCTCCGACGCGCAGCAGGTGCTGGCGTTCCGCTTCGCTCTCGGGCGCGCGTTCGGCTTCCTGCAGCAGCTGCCAGGCGTCGAGGGTACGCTCGGCCTTTTCCAGTACCCGGATCGCGCGCCCGCGCGCGCCCGGATAGCTGCAGCGCGTGTACACCTCGAGGGCACGCGGCCAGTCCTGCTGCTTTTCGAAATGCTGGCCGACCTGGAACATGAACTTTTCGCGTCGGCCTTCCAGCCAGTCGTTGTCGAAGGCGTGGACCGGCAACTCGCTCATCACGTCCTCGATCGGTTCGAGTCCGGCGTAGAAACGCTCCTTGCAGGCGTGCAGTTCGAGGTAATGGTCGACGTCGCGGCGCTCGCGAAAACCGCGCGAGGCGGGCGAGAAGTCGACTTGCTCGAAACGGTAGACGCCCAGGTCGGCCAGCACGAACTCGGTCCAGTCCTGGCGCAGGTTACCGAAGAAAATCAGGCGCAGGCGGTCGCACAGCGGCTTGATCAGGATGCGCAGGGCGACATCGCTGCAGCCGGGATACCAGCTGGAAAAGGGGCGGGTGTCGGCAAAGGAGGCGCGCAAGGCGTCGAGCTGATCGGCCTTGCGTGCACTCTTTTGGTGCAAATGCGTGGAAAACGCGGTGGCGATCTCGGGCTTGGCGAGCAGGTCGAACAGTTCGTCGAGGGAAAGTACGGGATCGCGCTCGATCCAGCCGGTCGGCAGCAGGTGCCCGGCGGCGGCGACCGGGCAACCGATCTCGGCGTAGTTCATCTTGCTGGCGCGGAACAGGTCGCCCTTGCGCATGACCATGCGCACGAACAGCGCCCGCGCCGGCTTCGGCAGGGCGGGAAAGGCGGCGATGAAGGCCTGCTCTTCGTCGGTCAGCAAGTCGTGATAACGCTTGACGATCCAATCGAGGACACTCTGGAAATTATCCAGGTAATAAAACGCGTTTTCCAGAACCCTGTTCATTTTTTGAGACGACAACTGTGCTTATGTACAGTATAGCCTCAGGGTCGGGGAAGGCCCAGCCATTTCGGCCGCCCGGATGGGCGGCCGTGGTTTTTTGCCACATCAGGGACGCGCCGCTTTGGCGGGCGGACAGGCGGGAGTGCCGCAGGATGTGAGCGCTTCGCGCTCGCCGCGATGGCGTTCGGCCTGGGCGATGATGGCCGAAATCAGGGCGACATCGGTATCGACCGCGGCCTCGGCCTTCTGGACCGCCTTGCGCGCCCGGGCGGCGACCACCAAGCGGGCCTTGGCGGCAGGGGCGGTGCGTGAGGGCGCAGGTTTCACGGCGCGGCCGGCTGGTGTCGGCGCTTTTTCCGTTTTTTTCGCGGCGCGCGGCGCCGGCGGCGGCGCCTCGGCTTTGACGGCTGGTGGCGGCACGCTTGCCGGGACCGGGCGCGGCGGCGGCGGCGTCGGCTGCGCGCCTTTGACTTCCTGGGGCGGCAGCATGACCAGGGGCGGAACCGCGGCGGCGGCGGGCGCCTCGGGCCGCGGCGCGGCTTCGTCGACGATCACGGCCGTGCGCGGCGCCTCGACCGCGGGCGCCGGGCCGGGCGAGGGCGGATGCGGGGGCAGGGCGGCCTCGGCCAGCAGCGTCGGCGCCGCCTCGCTTGCGGCATCGTGGCGCGCCTGTAGTTCTTGCGCCGTCTGGTGGTTGTCGTAGGCAAGCCAGGCGACGCCGCCCGCGAGGATGCCGGCCAGCGCCGCCGCCGCGCCATACGAGGCCAGGCGCAGGCCGGACATGCGCGTGCCGGGACGGCGGGCCGAGTCGCGTTCGAGCATGGCGAGGATATTGTCTTCGCCGGCGCCCCGGCGCGAGGACATCAGGTTAGGTCTTGTCGAGGCTGCTTGATTTTCGTCTGTAGGGCGCACGGCATACCTCCTAAGATTGGCGTTCCTGCTCCGATTAGAAACAATCTGGGGAAATCCATGCTGATCTTTGTCGCACTTCTGTATTTTTGCGTGGCCTGCAGCCTGATCTGGCTGGCCTGCTTCCCCAGCGCAAGAACATTCATCGTTCAAGTCATGTTCGGCCTGCGCAGCCGGCTGGGGCGGGCGACGTTCCGGCGGCCGGCCGCGGCGCGGCAGCGCTTGCCCACGCGGCGCGACCTGCGCGCGCTGGCACGTATGCTCGTCGAGCGCATGCGCCGCCACTGGATCGTGCTGGCGATCGTGGTGCCCATGGTGGCGATTCCCTCGCTGCTGGCGCTGGCCCTGCGCACCCCCGACATGCTGCCTGGCTACGAGCCGAGCGCGGCACTGCCCGACGCCCAGATCGCGGCGCTGCTGCAGGGCGAGCAGCTGGTCCCGCCGAGCGACCCGCCGCCGCTGGCCTTCGCCACCCAGGAAGTGGTGCAGGTGCGTCCGATGCTGGTCAATGCGAGCCGTAACTGGGGCTTGATGCATCCGGAATTCAACCAGCGCCTGCTGTTGGCCTTCAAGATCATGAGGGAAAAGCATGGCTACGACATGGCCTTGCTCGAAGGCTACCGTAGCCCGGCGCGCCAGGATGTACTGGCCTCGATGGGCGGGGCGGTGACGAATGCACGCGCCTTCCAGAGCTGGCACCAGTATGGCCTGGCGGCCGACTGCGCCTTCTGGCGCGACGGCAAGCTCGTGATCTCGGAAAAAGACCCGTGGGCGATGCGCGGTTACCAGCTCTACGGCGAAGTCGCCGAGCAGCTGGGCCTGACATGGGGCGGTCGCTGGAAGATGATGGACTTGGGCCATACCGAGCTGCGCCTGCGGGGTGTGATGCGCCGCTGACACGCCTGCCCGAGGTTGCGGAAAATCAAATTTTCGATAGGCAATAGATGCGAGCATTGCCTGTCGGACTCCTCCCAACTTCACACGCTCCCGCCATGGCCCGTCTCTGGAAGTTCCTCACCGACAGCCGCGTGCTTGTCGTGATCGGTATTACCGCCTGCCTCGGTATCCTGTTCCTCACCGCGGACACCTTCGAACTCGGCCTCATCTGGGGCGTCATCGGGGCCTTGGCCTTGCTCGCCCTGTGGGGCAGTTACTGGGGCTTGCGCCAGCTGCTGCGGCGGCGCGCGGCCAAGCGCCTGACCGAGAGCCTGGCCGCGGGCAGCGATGCCGGCGAAAGCGTGAAAAGCGATGTCGCCGTCCTGCGCAAGAACATGCTGGAGGCGATCACCACGATCAAGACCTCGAAACTGGGCCTGACGCGCGGTGCGGCGGCGCTCTACGAGTTGCCCTGGTACATGATCATCGGTAATCCCGCGGCTGGCAAAAGCAGCGCCATCGCCCACTCCGGCCTGACCTTTCCAATCCCGGGCAGCAAGGCGGTGCAGGGCGTCGGCGGCACGCGCAACTGCGACTGGTTCTTCACCACCGACGGCATCATATTGGATACGGCCGGACGCTATTCGGTGCAGCAGGGCGACCGCGCCGAGTGGTTCAGCTTTCTCGACCTGCTGAAAAAGCACCGCCGCCGCGCGCCCATCAACGGCATCCTGATCGCGGTCAGCGTGGCCGAGCTGATGGCCGGTCCCCCCGGCGCATCGATGGAGCTGGCCAAGAGCCTGCGCACCCGTGTCCAGGAACTCACCGAGCGCCTGGGCGTCTACGCGCCGGTGTACGTAGTGTTTACCAAGGCCGACCTGATCGCCGGCTTTTCCGATTTCTTCCACGATGCCGAACGCAGCGAACGCGATCGCGTCTGGGGCGCGACGCTGCGCTACAACCGGCGCAGCACGCCGCAGGACGTGCTGGCGTTTTTCGATACCCATTTCGACGAACTGCACGACGGCCTCAAGGAGATGAGCCTGGCGAACATGGCCGGCAACCGCAGCGCACGGATGCGCCCCGGCGTGTTTACCTTCCCGCTCGAATTCGCGGCCATCCGCAGTCCGCTGCGCGCTTTCCTGTCCACCCTGTTCGAGGAAAACACCTATCAGTTCAAGCCCGTGTTCCGCGGCTTTTATTTCACCAGCGCGCTGCAGGAAGGGCAGGTGCAGGACTTGTCGTCGAAACGCGTGGCCAGCCGCTTCGACCTCGAACTAACCGAGCGCAAGGCGGGCGAGGCGCAGGAGTCGGGCGCCGGCGAAGGCTATTTTTTACTTGACCTGTTCCGCAAGGTGATCTTCGCCGACCGCGACCTGGTCAAGCGCTATACCAATCCAGCCAGCGCGCGCGTCAAATACGCCGCCTTTTTTGGCGCGACCGTGCTGCTGGGCGCCCTGCTCGGTGGCTGGAGCTGGGCCTACATGGGCAACGTCCAGCTGGTGGCCAACGTGCAGGCCGACCTCGACAAGGTGATGCGGATGCAGCACAAGCGCATCGACCTGCAATCGCGCCTGGAAGCGCTCGACATCCTGCAAGACCGGATCGAACAGCTTGACAAATACCGCCAGGAGCGGCCGTGGGCGCTCTCGTTCGGCCTGTACCAGGGCGACAAGCTGGAACGCAAGCTGCGCGACGAATACTTCGCCGGCGTGCGCGCGGTGATGGTCGAACCGGTGGCCGGCGCGCTCGAAACCATGCTGGCCGAGGTGAACGCGCATGCCGCCACGCTCGACCCGAATGCGGCGGCCGCGCCGGCCTCGAAACCCGGCCAGCCCTACCAGGAAGTCTCGCCGACGAATGTGGCGGACGCTTACAACGCCCTGAAGACTTACCTCATGTTGGGCAATAAGAGTCACGCCGAACCGGGACACCTGAACGACCAGCTGACGCGCTACTGGCGCACCTGGCTGGTCGCCAACCGGGGCGCCATGCCGCACGAGCAGATGATCCGCAGCGCCGAACGCCTGCTCACTTTCCACCTGTCGCAAATCGAAGACCAGGCCTGGCCGCAGGTGACGCTGAAACTGGGCCTGCTCGACGCCGCCCGCGAAAACCTGCGCCACGTGGTGCGCGGTACGCCGGCGCGCGAACGCGTCTACGCCGACATCAAGACACGCGCCGCGACCCGCTTCCCGACGGTGACGGTGGCACGCATCGTCGGCGAAGGCGACGCCGGCCTGGTCGCCGGCAGCCATGCCGTCAGCGGCGCCTTCACCCGCGCGGCCTGGGAAAAATACGTGGTCGGCGCCATCCGCGAGGCGTCGAACCGCGAGCTGCAAAGCGCCGACTGGGTCCTGAAAACCGTGGCCAAGGACGACCTCACGCTCGAGGGCAGCCCGGAACAGATCCAGAAGACCCTGGCCGACATGTACAAGGCCGAATACGCCAAGGAGTGGGGCAGGTTCGTGCAGGGCGTCACGGTCACCGACCTGAAGGGCTTCGAGAACAGCGTACTGGCGATGAACCGGCTGGGCGATCCGCAGACTTCGCCGATCGCGCGCTTGCTCAAGGCCATCTACGACGAGACCTCCTGGGACAACCCCGGCGCCGCCCACGCCAACCTGGGCAAGACCGAGCGCACGCTGGGCGCCTGGTTCAAGGAAGTGGTGCTGCGCCGCGCGCCGGCCGACGCGCGCACCCTGGCCGATACGGTCGGCCCGCTGGCGGCTGGCGCCGGCGGCGCGATGGGGCCGATCGGACGCGAGTTCGCCGGTGTCGCGCGCCTGGTCGGAACGCGCGAAAAAGAAGCCTCGCTGATGACCGGTTACCTCGATTGCCTGTCGCGCCTGCGTTCGCGCCTGAACCAGCTGAAGAACCAGGGCGACCCGGGACCGGGCGCCAAGCAGTTCATGCAGCAGACGCTGGAGGGGAGCGGTTCGGAGCTGGCCGACGCCCTCAAATATGTCGACGAGCAGATGCTGACCGGGATGAGCGACGCCCAGAAGAGCGCGCTGCGTCCGCTGCTGGTGCGTCCGCTGGTGCAGACCTTCGCCATGATCGTGCTGCCGTCCGAGTCCGAGATCAACAAGACCTGGCAGGCGCAGGTGGTCGATCCATTCGAGAAGACGCTGGCCGACAAGTATCCGTTTTCCCCCGCCAGCAAGCTGGAGGCGACCAGCGCCGAGATCGGCCAGGTGTTCGGGCCGGAAGGCGTGGTCGCGAAATTCATCAACACCTCGATGGGACCGCTCGTGATCAACCGCGGCAGCATGCTCACGGCGCGCACCTGGGCCGATATCGGTATCACGCTCGCGCCGCAGGCGGTGTCCGGCTTCCCCGGCTGGGTCGCGCCCTTGTCGAGCAACGGCGTTGCGCCTTCCGCCGGCGGCGCGCCGCAGCGGGTGTTCCAGCTGCAGGCGCAGCCGGTGCCCGGCACCACCGAATACACGATCGAGATCGACGGCCAGCAGCTGCGCTACCGGAATACGCCGCCGGTCTGGACGAATATGGTCTTTCCGGGCCCGGGGCCGGCAGGCGCCCGCATCAGCGCGGTCACTTTTGACGGCCGGACGGTGGAGCTGTTCAACGAACCTGGTCAATACGGTATGCAGAAAATGATCCTGGCCTCGGCCCAGCAGAAAAAGGCGGGCGGCATCAACGAGCTGCGCTGGGCCAGTGGGAACGTTACCGTCGTGGTCGACCTGCGCCAGGTCAGCAACGCGGCGTCCACCAGCAACGGCAAGGGCTTCCAGGGCCTGCGCCTGCCACCCACGATCGTCGGGCGGCAGGCCGCCGAGCCGGCGGTCGCCACGATCGCCGCCGGAGCCCAATGATGCGCGCCCCCGCCCTGGACCGGATCGGCTACTTCGGCAAGATCCCCGCGCGCAGCGACTTCGTCAAGCTGGCGCACGACGCGCCCGCGATGGGCATGCTCGACGACTGGCTGGCGGCCGTGATGCAGGGCCTGCCCTCGGACGCGCGCTGGAAGATCAACTACGACGCGATGGCGCCGGTCAGCTTCGCTTTCGTCGGCCCGGCGCGCCGCCATGCGGTGGCCGGCCACCTGGTCGCCAGCCGCGACGCCCCCGGCCGGCGCTATCCCTTCCTGATGATGCGCACGCTCGACGTGCCCGACCCGGGCGCCTTCGTGTCGCGCTGCCCGCTCGCGTTCGCGCCTCTCTGGTCCTTCCTGGAAGCGGCCGCGCCCCAGGTCGTGGATGCCGCCGATCCGGCCCTGCATTTGCAGGGCATCAGCGATGCGGCGATCACCCTGGGCGAATCCGACGCGGCGCTGGCGGCCTTTCTCGCCACCGGCACGATCGGCTCCCTGTCAATCCTGCTGGGGGGCGAGGAGGCGAGCCGCGTGATCCTCGCGCTCGGCCTCTTGCTGCAGCCGGTCATGCACAGCAAACCCACGCAGCTCGACAAGAGCCTGGTGCTGCCCCTCCCCGACAACGATGCCCTGCGCGCGCCGGTGGCGGCCTTCTGGCTGGAACTGGTGGCGCCCTTCGTGCGCCGCGCCGCCTTCGACCTCGCGCTGTTCCTCACTACGCAGGACGATCGGCCGGTGCTGGTGATCGGCTTTTGCGGCGCGGCGGCGCAGACGCTACGCGGCATCATCGACCCGCTGGTGGGACAGGAGCTGCAAGTGCGCCTGGTCGACACCGGCTGGATCGACGAACAGCTGGGGCTGGACGTCGACGTGCGCGCCCTGGCCAGCTATCTCGACCAGCCGCAGCTGCCCTTGAAGATGGCGCGCGACCTTTTCCTCAAGACCTTCATTGGAGACGCAACGTGAGCAAACCGATTTTCATGGCCGTCCTGCTGTGCGCGGCGGGCCTGGCCCAGGCCCAGGCCCCCGCGCCGATCGTCGTGGCCGGCACCGTCGCCGACGAGGCGGCCAAGGCGGCGCTGATGGCGCGCCTGCGCACGGTGTATGGCCAGGAGCGCGTGGTCGACCAGCTCACCGTGGGCACCGTTTCCACGCCCGCCAACTGGAACGAGTACGTGGGGCGCCTGATCGGACCGAACCTGAAGATGATCAGCCGCGGCCAGCTGAAAATCGAGGGCAGCACGGTCACCCTGCGCGGCGACGTGGCCAACGAGTCGCAGCGCCAGCAAATCGCCGGCGACATCGCCACCAGCCTGAACCCGACCTATACGGTCAACAACGGCTTGCGGGTGGCCGCGTCCGAGCAGGGCGTGCTCGATGCGGCGCTGGCCAACCGCATCATCGAATTCGAATCGGGCAAGGCGGCCCTGACGCCGTCGGGCATGGCGATCCTCGACCAGATGAGCGACGCTTTGAAAAAGCTGAACGGCATCAAGGTCGAGGTGATCGGCCACACCGACAACGCCGGCTCGCGTGCCGGCAACCTGTCGCTCAGCCAGGCCCGCGCCGAAGCCGTCAAGACCTATGTCGCCGCGCGCGGGATCAATGGCGAGTCGATCGCCGTTTCGGGCGAGGGACCGGACCGGCCGGTGGCCGACAACCGGACGCCGGACGGCCGCGCGCGCAATCGGCGCATCGAGTTCAAGGTCGTCAAATAATCGACGCCAGGATAGAAAAACGCCGCCGGCTGACATGGCCGGCGGCGTTTTCTTTCGTGCCCGTCAAGGCAAGGTAATCGTCACATTCGCCGCCCGCGGCGGCAGCTTGACGAGGTCGTTGTAGCTGGCCAGCGCCGTGTCCGTGTCGTGCGCCAGCTTGGCCCGAAAGCCCCCATACGCGGCCAGCGCGGCGAACGCGAATACCGAGGTCAGGACCCAGAGCGACAGGTCGCTGCGCAGCGTGTTGGTGATCTGGTCCGGGCGTTCGGCGTGCGGTGCGAAAGCGCGGTTCTTGCCGCGCATGCGGGCGATCTCGTCGCCCAGGCGCGCCGTCAGGTAGCTCAGTTTGTCGTGGCCGTCGAGTGCGTAGCGGCCTTCGAAGCCGAGCAGCAGGCACATATGGAACACTTCCAGCGCCTGCAAGTGCACGGCGCCTTTCGCGCGCAAGTCCTCGAGGCGGTGGAAGAAGTGTTCGCCGGCGAGCTGGTCGCCGAACACGCGCAGCTGCAGGGGGCGCGTCTCCCAGGCTTCGCGCACTTCGTAGTTCGAGCGCAGGATGATCTCGTCGACCGCCGAGCAGAACGCGTACTTGGCGGCGGTGACGTCTTCGGCCGCCACGCCGATCGCCTTGGCGTTGCGGTCGACGTCGCCGAGGAAGCCCGTCATGTGGTCGGCAAAGGCGGCCTTGTCGTGCGGGCCGCAGCCGTTCTTCAACAGGAACAGCGCGTAGAAGCCTTCGTACATCAGGTCGACCAGCGATTGCGGCACGCCGCCGGCGGCGCCGCGCGCCGGCGCCGGATTGGTGCGGCGTTCGACGAGGGCGTTCATGCCGCCACCCCGATCAGTTCGAGCTGCAGGTCGCGGATCCCGTTCGGCACGAAAATCGAGATCGACTGCGCCTTGAGCATGCTGTCATACAGCTGCCCCTTGTTCTCGAGCGCGAAATAATGGGTGTTCGGCCGTACAGGAAGCGCCGCCGGCACCTGCGGCGCATGCACCAGCTTCACGCCGGGCAGGGCCGAGAGCACGAACTTGTCGACGTCCTGCGGCGCGCCGAGCTTGAAGCGCCGCGGCACCACGTCGATCAACTGCAGCGCCGGCATGTCGGCCGATACGGCGAGATAGAGCGCGGTCTGGCCGTCGATCTTGCCCGAATCGAGCGCGCCCAGGTGATACGAAGGGCGCTCGTTCGACAGCGCGATCGAGAAGTACCGGCTCGATACCACGGTGTCGAGCAGGTCGCGCAGGATCGCATCCAGGCGAGCGAAAGCGGGGCCGGGGTCGAGATGCGAATAGGCCGGCAAATCTTCCAGCTTGTAACTGCGCGAATAGGCCATCAGACCGCCGGCCAGCATCAGCAGGTCGCCGAACAGGCGTTCCGGATGGAGTTCGGGATGGTGCAGGTAGTGCGACAGCGCCGCATAGCCGCCGCTGGCAGTGTGCAGCAGCCAGAACGAGGACATGTCGCCGCCGCGGATCTCGACCACGTTGCGGCTCGGTTCGCGCATATGCCCATACAGCGCGTTAACCTTGGCCAGCAGCTTTTCCATCAGGCGCGCGAGCGCATTACGCAGACCGGGCGCGCCTTCGATCGAGACGCTGGGCGCGATGAAGCCCGGGTCGACCTCGAAGCCGCCGGTCGCCACGCGCCGCAGCCGCAGCAGGGGAAAACTCTCGTAGGCGGCCAGCGCGTCGACGTCGGACACCAGGCGTACGGTTTTCCTGAGATAGGTGATGCCGGCGTTGGCGGCCTGGGTAAACATGTCCTGGGTGTCATGGTCGTGCTGGACGAAACGGGCGTCGTCGCGCTCGGCATCGATGTCGGCGCAGTTCTCGCCGTGCGCCTTCAGGGCCGGCAGGGCGGCGTGGAAGGTGATCGATTGGGTCGAGGGCGGCAGGGCGCCGAGCTTGACCTGCATTGGCAGGGCATCGCTCTCGGGCGCGCGCACGATTTCGCCGTCCTGGAACACGAGCGAGAGCGCGTCGATGCGCAACAGGTCGCTGGCCAGGGCCTCATGGTCGATCGCCAGCCGGCGCACGCCCCAGGCGTAGGGGTGCAGGGCGCGCGCGGTCTGGTTCAGGCGCGCCTCATGATAGCGGTCCTGTTGCTGGAAATGCTGGGGGCGCAAAAACAGCCCTTCACCCCATAGCAGTTTCGATGGCATGTTCACGGTTACCTCGCGAAGAAATGTTTGCAGGGAAAAGTCGAGCTTGCGCGCAGGCGCACGCGGGATCATTGACAGCGCGCAGAACCCGAGGCCTTGGCGCTCGCGGCGCTCGGTTGCGCGCCCGCGCCGGGCGACAGCGCGCAGGCCTGCAGCGCCACCGTGACGCCGTCCCGTTCGGCATCGGGCGCGGCAAACGACATGCGCCAGCGCTGCGGCGCCGGTGAGTGAAACAGCGCCACGATGCCGATGTAGCCGGCCTCGCGCGATACCTTTTCGACGATTTCGTAGCGCTGGCCGGGCACCAGCGTCACATCCCTGACCTCGACCAGGTCGGCCCCGAAGGCTTCGCGGTCGGCGCCCGGCGTGAGGAAGGTGGCATACGGCGCGGCCTCGAAGGCCGCGTTCTGGCGCAGGGTGTAGACGCGCGCCAGCAGCGCGAGCGGCCGGCCCTTGGCGTCGCTGTTGAGCTTGGGCGCGGCATGCAGGCGCAGCACGACGCTGCGCGGCGTCTTGCCTTTGTCCGCCTCCGGCGCCTTGCGCATGCCGGCCGCTTCGAGCGCGCGTCCCGCGAGGCCGTCGCCGGCGCAGCCGGGCAGGATGGCGGCGAGCAGAAGCAGGCAGGTGAAAGAACGGACTTTCATGGATTTCTTGCCTCTCGTAAATTACGCCAACGCTCATTTAACAGCAAGCCCAGGCGTCGCGTCTGCGCCGGCGCAAGCCGCTTAGCCCCGTGTGCGGCTTTCGGGCCACCCATTCCGTTGTTGATTAGGCGCAACTCCCGTGAACCTGCTTCCCGAATAATGGCGGCTGGTTCAACGTACTGGAGACCGAAATGATGTTCACACGACTGATGCCCGGCATGGCGTGCGTCGCACTCTTGACCGCTTGCGCCAGTACCGGCGACGGCGCGCGCGACCTGGCAAAAGGGACGACGATGGAGGCGTCGATGGCGGCCGCCGACGCCGCCGTCGCCGCCGGGCAGCCCGACAAGGCGTATGCCGCCTTGAAGAGCGCGGGTCTGGCCTTCCCGACCGACAAGGCCCCCTGGGTGCGCATGGCGCAGCTGCGCTTCGACAGCAAGAATTATGGCGAGGCCATCGTCGAAGCGCTCGAGGCGCTCGAACGCGACCCGGATGACACGATCGCCAACAGCATCGCCGCCGTCAGTGGCCTGCGCGTGTCGAGCAAGGCCCTGGCCGAACTGACGCGCAAGAATAAATTGAGCGGCAACGTCAAGTCGGAAGCGGAGGAGCTGGCCAAGCTGCTGCGCGCCAGCCTGGGCGAAGACGTGCTGGTCCCGACCTCCAGACGGGTCACGCCACCCAAGGCCAGGACGCCGGCGGCGGCGACCACGACGACGGCGAAATCGAGTTCAAGTTCGAGCGACCCGTTCGGCGCGCTCAAGTAATCCTCGCGGACCGGCGTCCGCCGGCCTGTTACCCCTGTGGAGCAACCATGGCTAAAAGTGAAAGCGTGCAGAAGCGCTTGCAGAAGGTGCGTGCGCCGCGTGTGCAAATGACGTATGACGTCGAGATCGGCGACGCCATCGAAAACAAGGAGCTGCCTTTCGTGGTCGGTGTGCTGGGCGACTTCGGCAACGACCCGAACGCCGACAAGAAAAAGCTCAAGGACCGCAAGTTCGTCAGCGTCGACGCCTCGAACTTCGACGAAGTGTTGGGTGGTGTCGCGCCCGCCGTCCAGTTCCGGGTCGAGAACCACTTGTCGGAAGAGGGTGGCCAGTTCGGCGTGCAGCTGCAGTTTCGCGAGATGGCCGACTTCCGGCCCGAGGCGGTGGTGCAGCAGGTCGCGCCCTTGAAAGGCCTGCTCGATGCGCGCACCAAGCTGGCCGACCTGCGCAACAAGCTGGCCGGGAACGACAAGCTCGACGACATCCTGAGCGAGGTTCTCGGCAATACCGAAAGGCTCTCCAGCCTGCGCAAGACGGAGGACAAATAAATGGCGGCCATTCTCGAACAAGCCGCACAACCGGCGGCGGCGCTGGAACTGGACAATTCCCTGCTCGACCAGATCGTCGAGCAAAGCCGCGTGGCCGCCTCGCCCAGCGAGCACGAACGCGCGCGCGACCTGATCTCCGAACTGGTGACCCAGGTGATGGCGGGCACGATGGTCGTGTCGAACAACCTGTCGGCGATGATCGATGCGCGCCTGGCGGAACTCGACCGCATGATCTCGACCCAACTCTCCGCCGTCATGCACGCACCCGAATTCCAGAAGCTCGAACGCAGCTGGACCGGCCTGCAATACCTGGTGAAGAATTCCTCGACCAGTACCAGCCTGCAGATCCGCATGCTCAACGCCAGCAAGCGCGAACTGGTGAAGGACTTCCAGGCGGCCGTCGAATTCGACCAGGGCGCGCTCTTCAAGAAGATCTACGAAGAGGAATTCGGCACCTTCGGCGGCGCGCCCTACGGTGCCCTGATCGGCGACTTCGAGATGAGCCGCCAGCCCGAGGACATGTACTTCCTCGAGCAGATGTCGCACGTGGCCGCCGCCAGCCATGCGCCCTTCATCACCTCTTGCGCGCCCGAGTTGTTCGGCGTCGACAGCTTCGGCGACCTGGGCAAGCCGCGCGACCTGGCCAAGGTGTTCGACACGGTCGAATACGCGAAGTGGAAGGCATTTCGCGAGTCCGAGGATGCGCGCTATGTCGGCCTGACGCTGCCGCGCTTCCTGGGCCGCCTGCCGTACAACCCGATCGACGGCATGACCACCGAAGGCTTCAATTATGTCGAGGACGTCGACGGCACCGACCACGGCAAATACCTGTGGTGTAACGCCTCGTACGCCTTCGCATCGAAGCTGACCCGCGCCTTCGAGGACTATGGCTGGTGCGCGGCGATCCGCGGGGTCGAAGGCGGCGGCCTGGTGGAGAACCTGCCGACCCATACCTTCAAGACCGACGAGGGCGAGGTCGCGCTGAAATGCCCGACCGAAGTGGCGATCACCGACCGTCGCGAGAAGGAGCTGTCGGACCTCGGCTTCATCTCGCTGGTGCATTGCAAGAACACTTCGTATGCGGCCTTCTTCGGCGCCCAGTCGGCGCAAAAAGCCAAGAAGTACAACAACGAGGCGGCCAACGCCAACGCCATGCTGTCCTCGCAGCTGCAGTACATCTTCGCCGTCTCGCGCATCGCCCACTACATGAAGTCCATGATGCGCGACAAGATCGGCAGCTTCGCCGCCGCCTCGAACGTCGAGGATTACCTGAACCGCTGGCTGACCCAGTACGTCCTGTTGGACGACAACGCCAGCCAGGAACAGAAAGCGCAGTTCCCGCTGCGCGAAGCGAGCGTGCAGGTGTCGGAGATTCCGGGCCGCCCCGGCTGCTACCGCGCCGTGTCTTTCCTGCGTCCGCACTTCCAGCTCGACGAACTCTCCGTTTCTCTCCGACTGGTCGCGGAGTTGCCGCAGTCGACCAAAAGCTGACCCACCTTTTAACCTGAACTGGAGCAAGCAAACATGGCAATCGACGTATATCTGCAGATCGATGGCATCAAGGGCGAATCGATGGACGACAAGCACAAGGACTGGATCGAGTGCACCTCGGTGAACTGGGGCGTCAGCCAGCCGCGTTCGGCCACCGCCTCGACCGGCGGCGGCCATACGGCCGAGCGCTGCGAGCACAAGGAAGTCGTGTTCACCAAGCTGGCCGACCTGGCCTCGCCGATCCTGCTGCAGACCTGCTCGGCCGGCAAGACGATCCCGAAGGCGAAGCTGGAATTCATGCGCGCCGATGGCCAGGGCGAGCGCATCAAGTATTTCGAGATCGAACTGGAAAACGTGCTGATCGGCGCCATCATGCCGGCGGTGCATGAAGGATCGATCATCCAGGAGCAGGTCGGCCTGAAGTTCTCGAAGATCAAATGGAAGTACACCCAGCAGAAGGTCACCGGCGGCGCCGGCGGCAATACCTCGGGCGGCTGGGACCTGGCGACCAACAAAGTCGCCTAAAGCGGGAACCGGGCGCGCTGTTCTGGCGCGCCCTTTTTTTTGCGGGAGACCCGATGAAAGGCTTCACCCCCGGCCTGCTCGAACGCCTGATGGACGAGCGCACCGCGCCCGCGGCGAGCACCCAAGGCCTGACGATCGAGCAGATCAAGGACCATGTTGCGCGCGACCTGGAAGCCTTGCTCAACACCCGCGCCGCGCTGCCGGCCTGCGTGTTCGACCATTTTCCGCTGGCGCGCGCATCGATCCTGAATTACGGGCTGGTCGACTTCGCCGGCTTTTGCCTGACCAGCGACGAAGACCGCGCCGCGATCTGCGCCAGCCTGACGCGCGCCATCGAAACCCACGAGCCGCGCTTGAAAGACATCAGGGCCAGCCTTGCGTTCAGCGAGGGCAGCGTCAACCGGCTCGACTTCGCGATCCGTGCGCGGCTGGTGCTCGACGACGGCGGCGACAGCGTCGACTTCAGCGCCGTGCTGCAGCCCTCGTCGCTGCACTATGCGATCAAGAAAACAGCGAGAGCGCGCACGCCCGGCGCCAAGCGCTAGCCCACTTACCGAATAAAGGACGCGACCGGCATGGACATCAATCTCAAGACCCTGATCGGCAAACTGAACGACAGCACGCGCGCCGCCGCCACGCGGGCGGCGAATATTTGCGTCGGACTCGGTCAGTACGAAGTCGATATCGAGCACCTGTTCCTGGCCCTGCTCGAGCAGCCGGCGTGCGACCTGGTGGTGGCCGCGCGCGCCTGCGAGATCAGCGTCGGGGCGCTGGAATCGGACCTGCGCCAGGAGGTCGCGCGCTTTGCCTCGGGCAGCACGCGTACCCCGGTCTTCTCGAAGCACTTGCCGATGCTGCTCGAACATGCCTGGCTGGTCGCCTCGCTCGGGACCGGCGCGCCGAACGCCATCCGCAGCGGCCATCTGCTGCTGGCGCTGCTCACCGATCCCAGCCTGGCACAACTGGCCCAGCGCGCCTCACGCCTGTTTGCCGACTTCCCGCTCGAACGCCTGAAGCACGATTTCGACAAGCTCACGCGCGGTTCGAGCGAAGCGCCCGTCCCTGTCTCCGGCATTGCGCAGGACGCGCGGCAGGGGCAGGGCGGCGACCCCGTGGGCGAACTCGAAGCGCAAGCGCCGGGCAAGACGCCGGCACTCGACCAGTTCACCACTTGCCTGACCGGCCGCGCGCGCGACGGCAAGGTCGATCCGGTGATCGGGCGCGATCCGGAGATCCGCCAGGCGATCGACATCCTGATGCGGCGGCGCCAGAACAATCCGATCCTGACCGGCGAAGCGGGCGTCGGCAAGACCGCCGTGGTCGAGGGACTTGCGCTGCGCATCGTCCAGGGCGACGTGCCGGACGTGCTGCGCGGCGTCGAGATCCACACCCTCGACATGGGCCTGCTGCAAGCCGGCGCCAGCGTGAAGGGCGAGTTCGAGAACCGCCTGAAGAACGTGATCGACGAAGTCAAGAAAAGCCCGCACGCGATCGTCCTCTTCATCGACGAAGCCCACACCATGATCGGCGCCGGCGGCGCGGCCGGCCAGAACGACGCGGCCAACCTGCTCAAACCCGCACTCGCACGCGGCGAACTGCGCACCATCGCGGCCACCACCTGGGGCGAATACAAGAAGTATTTCGAGAAGGACGCGGCCCTGGCGCGGCGCTTCCAGGTGATCAAGGTCGAGGAGCCGGGCGAGGAGACCGCCTGCGCCATGCTGCGCGCGATGGCGCCGCTGATGGAAAAGCATTTCGGCGTGCGCGTCTACGACGATGCCATTACCGAGGCGGTGCGCCTGTCGCACCGCTATATCAGTGGACGCCAGCTGCCGGACAAGGCGATCAGCGTCCTCGACACCGCCTGCGCCAAGGTGGCGCTGGGCCAGAGCGCGACGCCGGCACTGCTGGAAGCCTGCATGCGCCGCATCGAGCGCATCGACGTCCAGGGCGCCGCGCTCGAACGCGAGCAGAGCGCCGGCGGCGAGCATGGTGCGCGCCTGCAGGCGCTGGCGGCCGAGCGCGCGCACGCGCTGGCCGAGCGGGAAACGCTCGCACGGCGCTGGGAACAGGAACGGGCGCTGAGCGCGGAGCTTGCGCGCATGCGCGGCGAACTCGAAGCCGGCCGCGGCGACCCGCCAGGCCTGCGCGCGCTGGTCGAGCAGCTGCGCGCGCTGCAGGGCGAGACGCCGCTGGTGCCGGTGCAGGTTGATGGCCATACGGTGGCGGCGATCGTCGCCGGCTGGACCGGGATTCCGCTGGGGCGCATGGTGAAGGACGAGATCAAGACCGTGCTGCACTTGCAGTCGCTGCTGGACGAACGCATCCTCGGCCAGGCCCACGCCACCGCCGCCGTCGCCCAGCGGGTGCGCACGGCGCGCGCCCAGCTCGACGACCCCAACAAGCCGAAAGGCGTGTTCCTGTTCGTCGGCACCTCGGGCGTGGGCAAGACCGAGACCGCGCTGGCGCTGGCCGACCTGCTGTACGGCGGCGAACGCAAACTCGTCACCATCAACATGAGCGAATACCAGGAGGCGCACAGCGTCTCCGGCCTGAAAGGCTCGCCGCCGGGTTATGTCGGCTATGGCGAAGGCGGGGTGCTGACCGAAGCGGTGCGGCGCAATCCCTACAGCGTGGTGCTGCTCGACGAAGTCGAGAAGGCGCACCCGGACGTGCTCGAACTGTTTTTCCAGGTCTTCGACAAGGGCGTGCTCGACGACGCCGAAGGGCGCCAGATCGATTTTCGCAACACGATCATCATCCTGACCTCGAATACGGCGTCCGCCACCATGATGGGGGCGTGCCTGAACAAGACGCCGGCCGAGCTGCCGAAACCCGAGCAGCTGCTCGAGATGATCCGCCCGCAGCTGATGAAGCAGTTCAAGCCGGCCTTCCTGGGGCGCCTGGCCACGGTGCCGTTCTATCCGATCGCCGACGAGGTACTGGCCAATATCATCCGCCTGAAGCTTAACCGCATCGGCCAGCGCGTGCGCGACAACCATGGCGCCAGCTTCGAATACGACGAGGCGCTGGTGGGCGCCGTGCTGGCGCGCTGCACCGAGGTCGATTCCGGCGCGCGCAACGTCGACACCATCCTGAACGGCACGCTTCTGCCCGAGATCGCCGACAGCGTGCTGGCGCGGATGGCCGAAGGCGGTGCCCTGGCGCGCATCAAGGTCGGCGCTACCCGCGCCGGCAAGTTCAAGTACGCGATCGAGGCCGCCTGAGGAGAGCACGATGTATACAGTCGAACAGCTGCTCAAACCCGTCTCGGCGGCCGCACCGTGCGGCGAGGACCTCGCGTTCTCGCCCGAGCTGGACGCCATCGTCCAGGCGCGCAAGGCCGACGATCCGACCATCGAGCAGGGCGCCTGGGTCACCACACTGAAGGAAGCGGACTGGAAGTTCGTCGCGAAACGCTGCGCGCTCCTGATCGAGACGCGCAGCAAGGACTTGCAGCTGGCCGTCTGGCTGGCCGAGGCGAGCGCGAAGACGGGCGGGCTGCGCTTGCTGGGCGACGCGCTGCTGGTGATTGGCGCGCTGTGCGAGCGCTATTGGGACGACCTGTATCCGCAGGCCGATGAAGACGGTTTCGAGCGCCGCATCGGCAACCTGTGCTGGCTCACGGCGCGCGTGCCGCAGCTGGTCACCGAATGCCCGGCGACCGAAGGCGCGGCGATGTCGATGCGCGACATCGCCGCGGCGCGTGCCCACGGCGCCGAGGCCATCGCCGGCGTGGAAGCGGCGCGCAGCAAGACCTCGCCGGCGTTCCAGCAAGCGCTGCTCGACGATTGCCATCACTGCCTGGCGGCGCTGGACGCGCTCGACGCCGCGCTCGACGCACGGATCGAGGCCGACGGCCCGAGCTTCAGCGGCGCGCGCACGGCGCTCCAGAACCTGGCCCATTTCGTGAGCCCGACCGCGGTCGCGCCGCTGGCGCCCGCCGCGTCCGGCGCTGCCGCGTCGTCTGGCGCCGTCGTGCAGGCGCCGGCCAGCGCGCCGGCCTTGGCGGGCCCGATCGCCAGCCGCGCGCAGGCGATCGGCCAGCTGCGCCTGGTCGCCGACTACTTCCGCCAGACCGAACCGCACAGCCCGGTCGCCTACCTGGCCGAGAAGGCGGCCAACTGGGGCGAGCAGCCGCTGCACCTGTGGCTGAAAACGGTCGTCAAGGATGCGGGCGCGCTGGCCCATGTCGAGGAATTGCTGGGGATCGTGAAGCAGGAGTAGAGCGGGGCGACAGCGGAATGCAGGGCGGCGCGAGCCGCCCTGTTTGCATGAAGGACCGGTTGTTACTGGGCAGGCTTCTCGCCCGCCGCGGTTCCCGGCGTGACCAGCGAGGAGGCCTTGGCGATCTGCTCCTCGACATTCTTGACGGCGTCGCGCGTGGCTTGCGTCACCTGCTCGTAGCCCTTGAAGGCGTTGTCGATGGCGGCCTTGATGATCTCGACCGCGTTTTCCGAGCCTGGCTTGACGTTCTGGGTGACGTCGTAGATCAGCGCCGACAGCGTGCTTTTCGCCTCGGCCACGTGGACGTCGGCGGCGCGGCGGAACTCGCTTTGCATCTCGTCGATGATGACTTTCATCTGGTCGCGGTATTCGACGCTGCCGGACATGTCCGGGCTCATGCGCGCCGACAGGGCGTCGAAGGCGGCGCGCGCGTCCTGGGCCTGGGTAAGATCGCGGCTGGCCGCGAGCGTTTTATCCATCGTGCTGCGGGCGGTGGCCATGTTCAGGGCCATCACCTGTTCCAATCCTTTGACAGTCTTGTTGGCAAGCATGTCGAAGGTCTGCATTTGCAGGTCAAACAGGGTTTTGGTAGCGGATGCGAATTGTTCCGGACTCGTGAACATCAATGTCTCCTCGGTTCTGTAATTAAAGCGATGGGCGACCTGCGGACTGAGAACCTATTATTTAACAACGATGAGCTTTGCGCAACGGCCGTCCCGCCAGGGCGCGGCGCTGCCACCATCGCAAGTCGAGCATAACCACTCTGGCAGCACAGTCAAGGCATTTGTCCCGGGGCCGGGACGGGGAAGGACGTAGAAACGCAAAACGCCGCAATCCTTTTTCAAAGATTGCGGCGTTTTGCGCCGGTCTGTATCGACCAGAAAACTGCTGGTGCCCACGGAGGGACTCGAACCCCCACACCTTGCGGCACACGGACCTGAACCGTGCGCGTCTACCAATTCCGCCACGTGGGCACTGCGACTACGTTATTACGACAAGCGACAACAAGATATTGCGGAGTACTGCCAGTAGATGGTGCCCACGGAGGGACTCGAACCCCCACACCTTGCGGCACACGGACCTGAACCGTGCGCGTCTACCAATTCCGCCACGTGGGCACTGGAACTGCTTACAACGATACGACAACGACAAATTGCGGATGTACTGCCAGTAGATGGTGCCCACGGAGGGACTCGAACCCCCACACCTTGCGGCACACGGACCTGAACCGTGCGCGTCTACCAATTCCGCCACGTGGGCATTGTTACTGCTTGCAACCGAAGCTGATACAATATCAGGCTTTCCTGTTTTTCGCTAGATCAACTTTCGCTGCCCTGGCGCAGGACTTCCTGTTACTGCCACTGCTTTCCTTCGCTCGCACATTGCTGTCCTTGCGAAAGAGCCGAGATTATAGCGGAAGGTTTGCAAAAGTCAAAGACCCGCCCGCTGGCACCGCAGCACGCTTCGTTAGGCGAATCCCACGGTCCTCCGTTACACTACGCCTGACAAGGTGTCAATCCAACCATCGAGCCGGCCGCGCCGGCGCTCATTAATAAGAACTCAAGAAAACGATTTGAAGCAACCTACTCATACTATTCCTAGCCGAGAGGAAATCCTCGGTGTGTTCCGTGATGCAGGCACGTCGCTCGATGCGACCACGCTCGCACGTGCCCTCCAAGTCACTCCCGCCGCCCAGGAAGTATTAGGCCGGCGTCTGAATGCAATGGAACGCGATGGCCAGATCCGCAGCGAAGGCGAGGGCAGCTATGCACTCGCGGACCAGGCTGGTTTCATCGCAGGCAAGGTCGCCGCGCACCGCGACGGCTTCGGCTTCGTCATCCCAGACGAGCCGGGCAATGACCTGTTCCTGAACGATAAAGAAATGCAGAAAGTGCTGCATGGCGACCGCGTGCTGGCGAAAGTCACCGGTACCGACCGCCGCGGCCGTCTGGAAGGCACCATCGTCGAAGTCGTCGCGCGTGCCAATACCCACATCATCGGGCGCCTGCTCAATGAAGGCGGGGTCTGGATCGTGTCGCCGGAAGATCAGCGCATGAACCAGGACGTCCTGATCGCCGGCTCGCCCGGCAAGGCCAAGGCCGGCCAGGTCGTCTCCGTCGAACTGATCGAACAGCCGGCGCGCTTCCAGAAGCCGACCGGCCGCATCGTCGAAGTCCTCGGCGAACTCGACGACCCGGGCATGGAAATCGAAATCGCCGTGCGCAAGTTCGGCGTGCCGCATGTGTTCGCGCCGGCTGCCCTGAAGCAGGCCAACCGCCTGCCGAACGAAGTCGTCGATGCCGACCTGGTTGATCGCGTCGACCTGCGCGACGTGCCCCTGGTCACGATCGACGGCGAAGACGCGCGCGACTTCGATGATGCCGTCTACTGCGAACCGGTCAAGATCGGTCGCGAGAACGGTTTCCGCCTGCTCGTCGCCATCGCCGACGTCAGCCATTACGTGAAGCCGAACGATGGCCTCGACGTCGACGCCATCGAGCGCAGCACCTCGGTGTATTTCCCACGCCGCGTGATCCCGATGCTGCCGGAAAAACTCTCGAACGGCCTGTGTTCGCTGAACCCGGCGGTCGACCGCCTGAGCCTGGTGTGCGACATGGTCGTCAGCAGCGAAGGCGTGGTCCAGGCCTACCAGTTCTACCCGGCCGTGATCCACTCCGCCGCGCGCCTGACCTATAACCAGGTCGCCGACATCCTGCTCGACCCGAAAGGCGAGGAAGCGGGCCGCCGTCCGGCCATCGTGCCGCACCTGCAAAACCTGAACGGCGTGTTCCAGGCCTTGCTCGGCGCGCGCCAGCTGCGTGGCGCCATCGATTTCGAGACCACCGAAACCTATATCGTCTGCAATCCGATGGGCAAGATCGAAAAGATCATCCCACGTACCCGCAACGAAGCCCACCGCCTGATCGAGGAATGCATGCTGGCCGCGAACGTCTGCGCCGCCGACCTGCTGATCCGCCACAAGCACCCGGGCACCTTCCGCATCCACGCCACGCCGACCGAGGAAAAGCTGAACCAGCTGCGTACCTTCCTCAAGATGACGGGCCTGAACCTGGGCGGCGGCCTGAAGCCGACCGCCGGCGACTATGCCGCCCTGATGCGCGAAATCAAGGAACGCCCGGACGCGCAGCTGCTGCAAACCATGCTGCTGCGCTCGATGCAGCAAGCCGTCTACAGCCCGGACAATGTCGGCCACTTCGGCCTGGCGTACGAGGCCTATGCCCACTTCACCAGCCCGATCCGCCGCTATCCCGACCTGCTGACCCACCGCGCGATCAAGGCGATCCTGCTCGGCAAGCGCTACGAGCCGAAAGGCATCGACCTGTCCATGCTCAACACCAACGTGTCGAACGCGACGCGCAAGCAGGCGGCCAAGGACAAGGCCGACGGCAAGGCCAGGAAGGACGAAAAAGACCTGACCATCTGGGACGCCCTGGGCGTGCACTGCTCGGCCAACGAGCGCCGTGCCGACGAAGCCTCGCGCGACGTCGAGAACTGGCTCAAGTGCTACTTCATGCAGGACAAGCTGGGCGAGTCCTTCACCGGCATCGTCGCCGGCGTGACGACCTTCGGCATCTTCGTCCAGTTGGATGAACTGTATGTCGAAGGCCTGGTCCACGTGACCGGTCTGGGCGAGGATTACTTCCAGTACGACGAAGCGCGCCACGTGCTGCGCGGCGAACGCACCGGCAAGACCTTCGGCCTGACCGACCGCGTCACCGTGCAGGTGGCCAAGGTCGACCTCGAAGCACGCAAGATCGACCTGGTGCTGGCGCAGGACGGCAATGCCGTCGCCGTGCCGGCCCAGGAGCGTGGCCAGGGCCGTGCGGGTGGTGCCCGCCAGGGTGCCGACAAGAAGTCAAACCGCAACCGCGGTGGCAACCAGCAGCCGGCGGTACAGGCAGCGGCGCCAGCCCCGGCCCCGCGCCAGGCCGATGGCGCCGCACCTGAAGAAGGCAAGAGCAGCCGTTCGAAGCGCTCGCGCCGCGGACGCAAGGAGCGCGCGGCGGCACGCGAGCTGGCAGCCGACCTGCCAGTCGTGGCGCAGTCGCAGCCGCAATCTCAATCGCAGCCGCAGCCGCAGCCGCACTTCAACGGCAATGCGCTCGAGAGCGCCGGCAACGGCGAATCGAAGCGTTCGCGCAAGTCGCGCAAGGAACGTGCGGCCGCGCGTGAACTGGCGGCCGCGCCGCCGGCGATCGAGCAATCCCAGCCGGCTCCAACCAGGTTGGCCGACATCGGCCAGGAAACGGGCGAATCGAAGCGCGCACGCCGTGCGCGCAAGGAGCAGGAAGCCGCGGCCGTGACGCCGCCTCCAGTCAGTGCCCCAGTCGTCGTCGCCGCGCCCGTAGCGCCAGCGCAGCCGGTGGCCGAGCTCGCCGCGCCGAAACCGGCACGCCGTCCGCGCAAGGCAGCCGCCGCGCCGGAAGTGGCCGCACCAGCCGCCCCGCAAGCAGTGGCGCTCGCCGCCGAAGCACCGGTGGCCAAGCGTGCGCGCAAAGCCAAGGCGGTCGCCGAGGTGGCTGTCGCGGCACCGCTGGCCCCTGTGGCACCGGTCGCAGTCGAGGCTGAAGCGGCACCGAAACGTGCACGCCGTACCAAGGCCGCCGAGCCGGCAGTCGTGGCGGTTGCCGCCGAGGCGCCCGTCAAGGCGCCCCGTGCCCGCGCCGTGAAAGCCGCGCCGGCAGTGCAGGACAGCATCGCCGCGCCAGTCGCGGCGCCAACCGAGAGCGTCGCCAGGAAACCGGCGGCCAAGAAGGCCCCCGCCAAGCCAGTCGCCAAGAAGCCAGCCGCCAAGGCGGCCAGTACCACCTCCAAAACGAGCAGCAAGAAGAAAAGTAACGCATGAAGAATAAAATGATTTTCGGCTTTCACGCCGTCACCTCGCGCCTGCGCCACGAAGCCCAGTCGGTCGAAGAGATTTTCGTCGACGCCGAGCGCAACGACGGGCGCATGAAAGACCTGATTGCCAATGCCAAGGCAGCCGGGGTGCGCGTCATGCCGGTCGAGGCCGGCCGTCTCGACAAGATCGTCGGCACCCGCCGTCACCAGGGCGTGATCGCCTTCGCCAGCCAGCTGGCGCTGGCGCGCAACCTCGATGAGCTGCTCGACGCCATCGAAGGCCCGCCGCTGCTGCTGATCCTGGACGGCATCACCGACCCGCACAACCTGGGCGCCTGCCTGCGCGTGGCCGACGGTGTCGGCGCGCACGCGGTCATCGTGCCGAAAGACCGCGCGGTCGGCCTGAACGCCACCGCCGCAAAGGTCGCCAGCGGCGCCGCCGAGACCGTTCCTTACATCACGGTCACCAACCTGGCGCGCACCATGCGCGACCTGAAGGACCGCGGCATCTGGCTGATCGGTACCTCGGACGACGCCGACAAGGGCTTGTACGAAGCCGACTTCACCGGCCCCACGGCCCTGGTGATGGGTTCCGAAGGCGAAGGCATGCGCCGCCTGACGCGCGAGACCTGCGACCTGCTGGTGAACATCCCGATGTTCGGTTCGGTCGAGAGCCTGAACGTCTCGGTCGCCTCCGGCGTCTGCCTGTACGAAGCGCGCCGCCAGCGCGGTATTTCCGCCTGATTCGCGTACTGAATTGATGTCAACCCGTGGGCACTGCGTGCCCACGCGGATCGAGCGTAGCGCTCGCGGCGCAGGCGCCAGCCCCCATGCGCCTGCCATTCCCCCCAATTTGACCCCCTCCCAAGCAGCCCCCTGGCAGATACGCTACGATAGCCGCTGTTTTCCTCATTTACTTATTATGTTTTCCTCGTTGCGCGAAGATATCAAGAGCATCATCGAACGCGACCCGGCCGCCCGTAACGGCTGGGAAGTGCTGACCTGCTATCCGGGTCTGCATGCGATCGTCATGCACAATTGGGCGCACGCCTGCTGGAAGCTCAAGCTCAAGTGGCTGGGCCGCTTCATTTCGTACATCGCGCGCGTCATCACCGGGATCGAAATCCACCCCGGCGCCGTCATCGGCCGGCGCGTCTTCATCGACCACGGGTTCGGCGTGGTGATCGGCGAAACGGCCGTCATCGGCGACGACTGCACCATCTACCAGGGCGTGACCCTGGGCGGCACCACGCTGGTGGCCGGCACCAAGCGCCATCCGACGCTCGAGCGCGGCGTCATCGTCGGCGCCGGCGCCCAGGTGCTGGGCGCCTTCACGGTCGGCGAATTCGCCAAAGTCGGTTCGAACGCCGTCGTCGTCAAGCCGGTGCCGGCCGGCGCCACCGCGATCGGCAACCCGGCCCACATCATCCGCAAGGAAGAGCAGTCGCGCAGCGCGCGCCTGTTCGCGGCCTACGGCGTGGCGCCGAACGGCGACGATCCGATCTCGAAAGCCTTGCGCGGCCTGATCGACCATGTGGCGCGCCAGGACGAGCAGCTCGAACGCCTGACGGCCACCATCAAGGCGGCCGGGATCGCCTGTCCGAATGTGCGCGCGGGTGATAAACTCGACTCTGCCGAACTGAACCGCCTGGTCGACTGAGGACATCATGACTGAAGAATCAAACAACACGGACAAGAGCGCCGAGCTCGACCCCTTCGAGATCCGCGTGCTGGCCGTGCTTGCCGAAAAAGAAGCGCTCACGCCCGACAATTATCCGATGTCGCTCAACGCCATCGTCAACGGCTGCAACCAGCTCTCGAGCCGCGATCCGGTGATGCAGCTGTCGGAAGACGCGGTCCAGGACACGCTCCAGCGCCTGATCGAGCGGCGCCTGGTGAGCGGGATCAGCGCCGCCGGTGCACGGGTCACGAAATACGAACACCGGATGCGCATCAAGTGGACGCTCGAGCAGGACAAGGTGGCGGTGCTGACGGTGCTGATGCTGCGCGGCCTGCAAACGGCCGGCGAGATCCGCACCCGCAGCGGGCGCCTGCACGAGTTCAAATCGGTGGCCGAGGTCGAGGCGCCGCTGCAATTTTTGATCGACAAATACCCGCCGCTGGTGGCACGCCTCGAGCGTGCCCCCGGCACCAAGGAGCCGCGCTACGGCCAGCTGCTGGGCGGCGAGATTTCGGTCGCGCGTGAGGACTCGGCCTTTGGCACCGCGTCGGCGCCAGCCCCTTCCAGCCGCATCGGCCAGCTGGAAGAAGAGGTGACGCAGCTGCGCGCCGAAGTCGGCGAGCTCAAGGCGCAGTTCGAGGCGTTCCGGCAGCAGTTCCAGTAAGCGCGTCGCTCAGGCCGACGCGGAACTCGTCGTTCTCGATTTCCAGCAGCTTGCTGCGGTTGCCTTCATGCAGAACCGCTCTTCCTTGGCAATCTCGATCATGACCTTGCATTCGAGGCGCAGGTCGCCGAGACGCCGCACATTCTCCGGCAGGCCCGGCGTACGCACTTCCGGCACGATCTGGTAGAACCTGCGGCAATCCGGCAATCCGGCAATCCGGCAGCGCGGCGGCCGGGCCGCCGAGGAGCAGGGAGGAAGCCAGAGCGCATGCGATGGCTGTCCTCTTCATGATCAGCCCTCGTCGCGCCAGCGACGCAGGCGGATCGCCCCGAGAATCATCGCCACGCCCGCCACCACGCCCGTCCACAGGGCCGGCTTGGCCAGCGTCGACCACGAGTAGCCGAGCATGGTCAGCATGTTGACGCCGCTGCTGGTGGGCATCGGCAGGTCGTGGGCATTCATGAACCAGGTGCCGGGAACCAGGCCGAGCAGGATGGTGTGCAGGACGTTCTCGATGACCCAGTCGGCGTTGATCGTGGTGCCGCTGGTCATGCCCAGCAGATAGTCGAGCCACTTGAGCAGCACGGCGACGAACAGCGGCACGCCCACGGCCCACAGGATCGGCTTCGACTTGGCCCAGCTCGACACCAGCAGCAGCCAGCCCGCGGTCGGCAGCGCCCACAGGATGTAGACCGGCAGCATGCCGACCAGGTAGAAGGGCGCCAGGTAGAAGTTGGCGTTGGTGAGCACCGCGCCGAACATGCTGACGCCGTGGAAGCTGGTCGCGATACCGGCGAAGAACAGGATCGCGAGCGCCGCCGCCGTCGCCACGCCGATCGTGATCAAGGGCGCCACCACCAGCACGGTCAGCAGTTTCGACAGCACGGTGTCCGCGTCCGAAATCGGCAGCGACTTCCAGAACAGGATGCTGCGGTCGCGCCTGTCGTCATACAGGGCCGCCAGGCAGTAGAAGAATGCGACGATCGGCAGCACGAAGAACAGCGGGGCGCCGACGGCGATGTAGTTGTTGGCGGCGATGGTGGCCATCTGCTCGCGTTTTTCGGGCGTGACGATCTTGTCGATCGAGGTGTTGTGCACCTCCTGGCCCTGCACCTGGACGCTGATGCTGTCGCCGTGCATCTTGCCGCTGGCAATACCATAGCCGACCGCCCCGCCGACCAGCACCACCATGATCGCCGCGGCGATCAGCGGCGCCCAGACGAAGCCACCCTTGTGCTCCCAGAACTCGCGGCGGAGCAGCCATTTCATCGTATTCATGCGTAGGTTCCTTTCATCGTTGCCACGAACAGGTCGGCCACGCTTGGATTGCGCGTTTCGCCGAGGGCGGACAGCTGGGCGCGCGAGACGCCGCCGGCACGGGCCGAGTCGAACAGCATCACCGACTTGCCGAACACGGTGCGCTGGTCGAGCGGCTGCAGCGCGTTGGCGGCGGTGACCTTGTCGGCCGCGACCATCACTTCGACATAGCGCTCGCCGACTTCGTCCATCGAGGCCGCCAGCACGATCTTGCCGTCGCGGATGAAGAGCAGGTCGGTCAGGATGTGCTCGACCTCTTCCACCTGGTGCGTGGTGATGATGATGGTCTTGTTCTCGTCAAAATAATCCTCGAGCAGGTTCTGGTAGAACTGCTTGCGGTAGAGGATGTCGAGGCCCAGCGTCGGTTCGTCCAGCACCAGCAGCTTGGCGTCGATCGCCATGACGAGGGCCAGGTGCAGCTGGACGATCATGCCTTTCGACATTTCCTTGACCTTCATGGTCGGCTTCAGGCGGGTGTTGGCGATATAGCGTTCGGCGCGGGCGCGGTCGAAACGCGGGTGCACGCCGGCCACGAAGTCGATGGCATCCATCACGCGCAGCCAGCGCGGCAGGATCGCCACGTCGGCGATGAAGCAGACATCCTTCATCAAGGCGTCGCGCTGGGTGCGCGGATCGAGACCCATCACCGTCAGCTGGCCGTCGAAGGGCACCAGGCCCAGGGCGGCTTTCAGGGTGGTGGTCTTGCCCGAACCGTTGGGGCCGATCAGGCCGACGATGCGTCCGGCCGGAATGTCGAAGTCGATGCCGTCGATGGCGACCTGTTTGCCGTAGCGCTTGGTCAGGCCGCGGGCGGAAATCACGGCGCTCATGCTGTGCCTCCCGGCTGCGAGGTGTGCAGCAATTGTTCGATATTCAAACCGAGCAGGCGGATCCGTTCGACCATGGCCGGCCATTCTTCGCGCAGGAAGCGCTCCCGTTCGCTCGCAAGCAGTTTTTCGCTCGCTCCTTCAGTGACATACATGCCTATCCCCCTTCTTTTTTCTACGAGATTTTCGTCGACCAGTTCCTGGTAAGCCTTGGACACGGTGATCGGGTTCAGTTGGTACTCTGCCGCGATCTGGCGGACCGAGGGCAGGGCGTCGCCGGCCTTCAGGACGCCGTCGAGCATCATGTCGATGACCCGGTCCTTGAGCTGGCGGTAAATCGGTGCGTTATCGTTCCAGCCAATGTTCATGGATGGCCTCCCTGTCGTCCTGGCGCGGCTGCATGGTCGTGCATGTCTGGCTCCTGTGTTGAGTAAATGCGGTGGTGTTGTAGTGAAGTATGACACCAGCACTTTCGGGGAGGACCGGAATGCGACGAACTGCACAAAAGCGGGACTGGACGGCGCAAACCGCGCGCCGAAGCGAGCGCAACCGTTCGTGCACAGCCGGCAGCTCCGCCATGATAAAGAAAATTTCCTGTTGAAAACTAACCAACTATTGCGTTTTGCGAGATAGATGAAGGGACAACAACGATCGTGGCTGCGCCCCCCGCGTTTTCTTTCTTTTTAGATACTTTAAACGCAGGATGTTTCCGTTATAACAAGCGCGTCGCGCATCGATATTGGAGGCAGCGTGGTTTCGCAGGCAGTGAACAGGCTCCGGCAATCTGCCCTGACCGCGGGCGTTCCTCGCCCTGTTGACCGCGTGCGGCGGCACCGTCAGTGGGCTGGGCGCCGGCGTCGCGCTGACGCTGAGCCTGGCCAGCGAGAAGTTGACTGTCGCGGCCAACGGCAATTTCGCCTTTCCCACCAGGATCGAGAACGGCGCCCCCTACAGCGTGTCCGTCAGCGCGCCTGCCGGTACCACCTGCCGGGGCAGCGAGGCCGCGGGCGTCATTGGCGGCGCCGATGTCGGCAAGGTCGCCATTGCCTGCGCTCCGGTGGTGCTGGCCGGCGTGGTCAATCCCATGCAAGTGCCGCTCTCGGTCACGGGCGATGGCGCCGGCAACCTGTACGTCGTCGACAGCGCCGCCGCATCGGTGCTCAAGATATCGACTGCAGCCGGTGCCGACGGCAATGCCATCGTGCTGGAACTGCCGAATACCGGGGATCTGGTTCAGGTGGTGCAGGTTACACCGGCGGGGCAGACCTCGGTGCTGGTGACCCTGGTGCATGTCCAGGCGCTGCTGAAGAATCCGGCCGCCGGCTTCGCGCCGGAGGGCATGGCCACCGACGCGGCCGGCAACCTGTACATTTCCGACCGCGCCACGGCGCTCATCTACAAACGCACGAAGTCCGGTGAGCTGAGCGTCTTCGCCGGCACGGCGCTGAAGGATACCGGCGATGTCGACGGTCCGCCCGGTACCGCCACGCTCGGCTTTTATGGCTACAGCTTCCTCGCGGCCGACGACAAGGGCAATGTGTACGCCAGCGGCCATGGCAAGCTGCGCATGATCAGTCCGGCAGGGGTGGTCTCGACGCCGAACCTGGGCTGGGGCGATGTGGCCGTGGGGCCGATCGCGTATGCGAAAGGAAAATTGTACGGCCTGACGCGCTACGCCGTCGTGCAGACCTGGCTGCCCTGACTCAGAGGGCAGTGCCGTCGAGGGCGTGGCGCGTGACGGCGCCATGCGCGTCGACGGCGATCCAGCCGCCGCGCGGCGCTTCGCTGTCGAGTTCCCAGTCGGGCAGGACGTAGCGCCGCTTGTCCCCGTGCAGGTGCAGGGCGGGGCGGTGGGTGTGGCCGTGGATCAGGACGTCGGTGCCGGTGGCGGCGAACACGGCCTCGATCGCGGCCGGCGTGACATCCATGATCTCGCAGGATTTGCTGGTGTGGGCTTCGCGACTGCCTTCGCGCAGACCGGCGATGATCGCCTTGCGCTGGGCCAGCGGCATGGCGAGGAACTGGTTTTGCCAGGCGGTATCGCGCACCATCGTGCGAAACTTGATGTAGTCGGTGTCGCGCGTGCATTCGGCGTCGCCGTGGACCAGGGCGATGCGCCGGCCGGCGATGGCGGCCACGTGCGGCTCGGCCAGCAGGGCCAAACCGGCGGCCGCGGCAAAGCCGGCGCCGACCAGGAAGTCGCGGTTGCCCGCTAACCAGAACAGCTCGACGCCGGCATCCGACAGGGCGCGCAAGGCTTTGACCACGCGCGCGTTGAAAGGCGCGTCGAGGTCGTCGTCGCCGGCCCAGTATTCGAAGATGTCGCCGAGAAGATAAAGCTGGTCCGCCTGCGCCGCATGGTCGTCCAGGAAGCGGAAGAAAGCGTCGGCGGTGCGCGGATGGGACTCCTGCAGGTGCAGGTCGGAAATGAAGAGCGCGACGGCGCGCGCGGGAGTTGACATGGAAATACCGGGCTCCCGCGCGCAGATACTAATGAAATGGACCGATTACTGAACGACTTCGGCTTTTTCGAGGATGATCGGCTCGGCCGGCACGTCCGAATGCATGCCCGAACGCGAGGTCTTCACGTTGTTGAGCTCATCGACGATCTCGGTGCCGGCGGTGACCTTGCCGAACACGGCATAGCCCCAGCCATCCTGGCCCGGATAGTTCAGGAAGTCGTTGTTCTTGGTGTTGATGAAGAACTGGGCCGATGCCGAGTGCGGGTCCGAGGTACGGGCCATGGCGACGGTGTACTTGTCGTTCTTGAGGCCGTTCTTGCCTTCGTTTTCGACGGTGGCGCCGGTCGGCTTTTGCTTCATGCCGGGCTCGAAACCGCCACCCTGGATCATGAAGTCCTTGATCACGCGGTGGAAGATGGTGTTGCTGAAGTGACCCTTGTTCACGTAGTCCAGGAAGTTGGCAACGGTCTTCGGCGCTTTCTCGGCGTCGAGTTCGATGGTAATGTTGCCTTTGTTGGTGGTCAGCAATACGGAAGTCATGGGTAGTCCTGTTCTATTTGTTGAAGAAACGTGCAAGGCGGTTATTTTACAGCTTATTTTACAAGCTTCTCGCCCGTCAGCACGGTGGTGGAGCGGATCACGATCGGCGTTACCGGCACATTTTGCATGCCGCGCATGTCGTCGACCACCACGCCCTTGATCTTGTCGACAATCTCTTGCCCCTTAATTACACGTCCGAAGACCGTGTAGCCGTAGCCATCCTGGCCGGGATAATCGAGGCCTGCATTATCGTTGACGTTAATAAAGAACTGGGAAGCCGCCGAATGCGGGTCGGCCGTGCGCGCCATGGCCAGCGTATACGGTTTGTTCGACAGCCCGTTTTTCGATTCGCTCTGGATCGGCTTGCGCACGCCCGGCTTGTCGATCAATTTCTCGGTGTACCCACCGGCCTGGATCATGAAACCGTCGATGACGCGGTGAAATACCGTGCCTTTATAAAAGCCGGACTTCACGTATTGCATGAAATTGGCCGTGCTCTTCGGCGCGTGCTCGGCGTCGAGTTCGACGACGATCTCGCCCACGCTGGTCTTGATCGCCACCTGCGGATTTTCAAAGGCAAAGGCGCTGCCGGCAAAGCTCAGCGCCAAAGCGGCGCCGGCAATACGGGCGAACAGGGTGCGGCGGGAAGGGTTTTGTTGGTGCATGCAGCGGTCTCCTCGGTGGACGTGGCGCAAAGCCCTGTCAAGTCATTTACAGAAAAATAAACCTGAGCCGTATGCGGCCAGTCGGGATTTTATCAATGCTATACTTTGCGCAGAACGTCCCATTCTATCAAATAAGAACAATCGAGAAGGCTTGATGTTCCGACGCAATGATTGAATCCCGGCACGCGCCGCGCGGCGAACGTGCCCGGGATTCGTATTGCTCGGGGTGTCCGTTCCCCTCTCGAATCATCACATCCAATGAGCCAATTAAAGATCTACAACACGCTGGCGCGCGAGAAACAGAAGTTCGTCCCGATCGAAGCCGGCAAGGTCGGCATGTATGTCTGCGGCATGACCGTCTACGACTACTGCCACGTCGGCCACGCGCGCATGATGATGGCCTTCGACGTGATCTATCGCTGGCTCATTGCGTCGGGCTACGAAGTCAAGTACGTGCGCAACATCACGGACATCGAAGACAAGATCATCAAGCGCGCCGCGGAAAACGGCGAAACGATGTCCTCGCTGGTCACCCGCTTCACCAAATACATGGACGAAGACACGGCCGCGCTCGGCATCCTGCCGGCCAGTCTGGTGCCGCGCGCGACCGAACACGTGCCGGGCATGCTGTCGATCATCGAGATGCTGGAAGCCAAGGGGCTGGCCTACCGCGGCGAGGATGGCGACGTCAATTTCGCGGTCCGCGATTTTCCGAACTACGGCAAACTGTCCGGCAAGTCGCTCGACGACCTGCGCGCGGGCGAGCGCGTCGACATCAATACCGGCAAGCGCGATCCGCTCGACTTCGTGCTCTGGAAAGCGGCCAAGGAATCCGAGCCCGCCGAAGCGAAATGGGATTCGAAATGGGGCCGCGGGCGCCCGGGCTGGCATATCGAATGCTCGGCCATGTCGTGCGCGACGCTGGGCCAGCACTTCGACATCCACGGCGGTGGCCAGGACTTGCAATTCCCGCACCACGAAAACGAAATCGCCCAGAGCGAAGGCGCCTTCGGCGGCCCGATGGTCAACTATTGGGTGCACAACGGTTTCGTGCGCGTCGATAACGAAAAAATGTCCAAGTCGCTGGGCAATTTCTTCACGATCCGCGACGTGCTCAAGAAATATGATGCCGAAGTCATCCGCTTCTTCATTCTGCGCTCGCACTACCGCAGTCCCTTGAACTATTCCGACGTCCACATCGACGACGCCAAGGCCGCGTTGACGCGCCTGTACACGGCGCTGGCCGATATCGACCTGGGCGGCGAGACGCCCGCCGTCGACTGGGACGAAGCGCATGCGCAGCGTTTCCGCGAGGCGATGGACGACGACTTCAACACGCCGCTGGCCGTGGCCGAGCTGTTCGACCTGGCCAGCGAAGTGAACCGTACGAAATCGCTGCCGGCGGCGCGCCAGCTCAAAGCCCTGGCCGGCGTGCTCGGCCTGCTCGACCGCGCGCCGCAGGCCTTCCTGCGCGCCGGGGTGGGACAGGCGGGGCAGGGCGGCCTGGGCGAAGACGAGATCAACGACCTGATCGCCGCCCGCGCCGCCGCCAAGAAGGCGCGCAACTTTGCCGAAGCCGATGGCATTCGCGCCGAGCTGGTCGCCGCCGGCGTCATCCTGGAAGACAAACCGGACGGGACGACCAACTGGCGTCGCGCATGATGGCAGCGGAAAAGGACAACGGCGCCGCCGGCGCGCCGGAACTCGAGGTGCCCGTTTACTGGGCCGAGGCGAAGGCCGAGCTGATGAAGCGCGACCGCATCATGAAACGCCTCATCCCCCAGTTCGGCGACATGCACCTGAAGGGGCACCCGGATCCGTTCACGACCCTGGCGCGCTCGATCGTCGGCCAGCAAGTCACGCCGAAAGCGGCCGATGCCGCCTGGACCAAGCTCAATACCTGCTGTCCGAAGCTGACCCCGGCCCAGATCATCAAGCTGGGCGCCGAGCAATTGTCGGCCTGCGGTTTATCCAAGCGCAAGACCGAATACATCCTCGACCTGGCCGACCATTTCAAGGCCAAGCGCGTGCACACCAACCTCTGGTCCGAGATGGACGACGAGGCCGTCATCGCCGAGCTGGTGCAAATTCGCGGCATCAGCCGCTGGACGGCCGAGATGTTCCTGATCTTCAACCTGCTGCGTCCGAACGTCCTGCCCCTGGACGACCCGGGCCTGATCCAGGGCATTAGCCAGAACTATTTCTCCGGCGAACCGGTATCGCGCAGCGATGCGCGCGAGGTCGCGGCCAACTGGGAGCCCTGGCGCACCGTCGCCACCTGGTACTTGTGGCGCAGTCTGGACCCCGTATCCGTCTCCGACCCGGCATCAGCTTTGGCGTCCGCAGCGGCGTCCGGTACGGTAGAATAACGCCAAATCGCCGCGTGGCAGCCCAGCGCCCCGGCCACAGAACAACCCCCGGAGGTAGAATGACTAAAACAACTTTCCTCAGTTTCGAGCAGCCTATTGCCGAGCTTGATTCGAAAATCGAAGAGCTGCGCTTCGTCCAGGACGATTCCGCCGTCGACATTTCGGAAGAGATCGATCGCCTCGACAAGAAAAGCCAGCAACTGACCAAGGACATCTACGCCAAGCTCACGCCCTGGCAGGTCGCCCAGATCGCGCGTCACCCGCAGCGTCCCTACACGATGGACTACGTGAACGATATCTTCACCGACTTCCACGAACTGCGCGGCGACCGCAGCTTCGCCGACGACCAGTCGATCGTCGGCGGCCTGGCCCGCTTCAACGGCCAGGCTTGCATGGTCATCGGCCACCAGAAGGGGCGCGACACCAAGGAGCGCGCGATGCGCAACTTCGGCATGCCGAAGCCGGAAGGCTACCGCAAGGCGATGCGCCTGATGAAAGTCGCCGAGAAATTCAACCTGCCGATCTTCACCTTCGTCGACACCCCGGGCGCCTTCCCCGGCATCGACGCCGAAGAGCGCGGCCAGTCGGAAGCAATCGGCCACAACCTGTATGTCATGGCCGAGCTGAAAGTGCCGCTGATCGCCACCATCATCGGTGAAGGCGGTTCGGGCGGCGCGCTGGCGATCGCCGTGGGCGACGCCGTGCTGATGCTGCAATACGCCACCTATTCGGTGATTTCGCCGGAAGGCTGCGCCTCGATCCTGTGGAAAACCTCGGAGCGCGCGGCCGACGCCGCCGACGCACTGGGCCTGACCGCGCACCGCCTGAAAGCGATGGGCGTGATCGACAAGATCGTCACCGAACCGCTCGGCGGCGCGCACCGCGACCCGAAGAACATGGCGCAGATGCTCAAGCGCGCGCTGGCTGATACCCTGCGCCAGTTCCAGGGCATGAAGACCCGCGATCTGCTCGAAGCCCGTCATGCGAAACTGATGGCTTACGGCAAATTCAAGGAAACGACCCCGCTTGACGAGTGAGCTGTTACCAGTGAGTAGTCCTTCAGCCGGGTCCGTCCCGGCAAGCTTTACGCGCGCGCTCGACGCCCTGCGCGCCCAGTTTTCCCCCACCACGATCGCGATTGCCTGCAGCGGCGGCCTGGACTCCATGGTGCTGCTGCAACTGGCGTCGAACTGGTGCCACGCACACGGGCACACGCTGCTCGTCTTCCACGTCCACCATGGCCTCAGCAGCAACGCCGATGCCTGGCAGCGCCATGTCGAAGCCAGTGCCGCCGCGCTCGGCGTGCGCGCCGATCACCGCCATGTGCAAATCGATACGGGCGGCTCGGGCACCGAAGCCGCGGCCCGCAAGCTGCGCTACCGCGCCCTGGGCGACATGTGCCGCGAGCACCGCGCCACGCTGCTGCTGACGGCCCACCATCTCGACGACCAGGCCGAAACCGTGCTGCTGCAATTGCTGCGCGGTTCGGGTCCGGCCGGCTTGTCCGGCATGGACGCGGCCAATAGCGCCCCGGAATTGCTGGGCAATCCGGAGCTGGTGATGGCGCGCCCGCTGCTGCCGCTGGCGCGCGCCGAGCTCGAAGCCTTCGCCCGCGACGCCGGCCTGGACTGGGTCGAGGACGAATCGAACAGCGACACCCGCTACGCCAGGAACGCCTTGCGCCACCGCGTGATGCCGGCCCTGGCGCAAGCCTTTCCCGGCTTCCAGCAGCGCTTCGCGCGCAGCGCCGCGCACGCCCAGTCGGCCCAGCGCCTGCTGGTCGAACTGGCCGAAGGCGACCTGGCGAGCTTGCTGGTCGACGGCGCCATCGACGTCGCCCGCCTGCGCGGCATGAGCCTGGACCGGGTCTACAACCTGCTGCGCCACTGGTTCGCCGGGCAGGGCCTGGCGATGCCGTCGACCGCCTGGCTGACCGAGATGGTGACCCAGCTGGTCGAGGCGCGCCACGACGCCCAGCTGCTGGTGACGCACCCGGCCTGCCACATCCGCCGCCACCGCGACCGCCTCTACATCACTCCCAAGCTGCCCGAGCTGGCCGGCATGCGCGACCCCGACGACGAAGGCATCTTCGACAAGCCGGGCGAATCCTTCCGCTGGCAGGGCGAGGCCGAGCTGGCCTTTCCCGCCTACGGCGGCGTGCTGCACATCGAGCCGGCTGAAAACGGCCTCGGCTTCGATCCGGCCTGGTTGCGCGAACAGAAGCTCGTCATCGATTTCCGCAAGGGGGGAGAGCGCCTGAAACTGGCCGCGAACCGGCCGACGCGCGGACTCAAGGCGCATTACCAGGCCGCCGACATCCCGGCCTGGGAGCGTGCCCGGCTGCCCACCGTCAGCAGCGGGCGCGACCTGCTGTTCGCCGCCGGCCTGGGCATGGATTGCCGCCATTTCGCTGCCGATAGCGCTGGGCTCGTTGCCTTGCGCTGGGAATCCAGGCCCGAATAGTTTCTATTTGAAAAGCGTATTACTTTATTTTCTTTTCGTATAGCTTTTCGGCCTTCCCTCATTGCGACCTTGCAGTGCAACATGCTAGAGTAGGTGTTCCCTTTTCACCCATGAGCGTGTTAAAAAATCTCCATGGCTGCGTTGCATGCGTCTTGCCGTACTCTCGTACTGTCTTCGACGATGCGCCTTGCCCTGAAGATTTTTTAACACGCTCACATTCCACGCTGGGAAGCTTCCTGTTATGGCTTTAATTGTCCACAAATACGGTGGTACGTCGATGGGCTCGACGGACCGCATCAAGAACGTAGCGGCCCGCGTCGCCAAGTGGCATGACGCCGGATACAAGATCGTCGTGGTGCCGTCGGCCATGTCGGGCGAAACGAACCGCTTGATCGGATTGGCCAAGGAAATCATGGCCCAGCCCGATCCGCGCGAACTGGACATGATCGCCTCGACCGGCGAGCAGGTGTCGGTGGGTCTGCTGGCCATGGCGCTGCTGGCCATCGGCAAGGACGCGGTTTCCTACACCGGCTGGCAAGCCGGCATTCGTACCGATTCCGCTTTCACCAAGGCCCGCATCCAGTCGATCGACGACTCGCGCGTGATGGCCGACCTGAACGCGGGTAAGATCGTCATCATCACCGGCTTCCAGGGCGTGGATGAAGAGGGCAATATTTCGACGCTGGGCCGCGGCGGTTCGGACACCTCGGCCGTGGCGATCGCCGCCGCGCTCAAGGCCGACGAATGCCTGATCTTCACCGACGTCGACGGCGTCTACACGACCGACCCGCGCGTTGTCGACGAAGCGCGCCGCCTGGAAAAGATTACTTTTGAAGAAATGCTGGAACTGGCTTCGCTGGGTTCGAAAGTGCTGCAGACCCGCTCGGTCGAGTTCGCCGGCAACTACCGGATGCCGACGCGCGTGCTGTCGTCGCTGACCGACCCCCACCTGCCGCTGGCCGAAGAAGCCAACTCCGGCACCCTGATTTCGTTCGAGGAAGAAACCAACATGGAACAAGCCGTCATCTCCGGTATCGCATTCACCCGTGATGAAGCCAAGATTACCGTCATCGGCGTGCCCGACAAGCCGGGCGTGGCCTTCCACATCCTGGGTCCGGTGTCGGATGCCAATATTGAAGTGGACATGATCATCCAGAACCAGTCGGTGGATGGCAAGACCGACTTCACCTTCACCGTCTCGCGCGGCGATTACCAGCGCGCGCTGGCGGTGCTGGAAGGCCAGCGCGAGGAGCTCGGCTATGACCGCGTCGTCGGCGACGCCAAGGTCTCGAAGGTGTCGGCGGTCGGCGTGGGCATGCGCAGCCATGTCGGCGTGGCCTCGCAAATGTTCCGCACGCTGGCCGAGGAAGGCATCAACATCATGATGATCTCGACCTCCGAGATCAAGATCTCGGTGCTGATCGACGAGAAGTACATGGAGCTGGCCGTTCGTGCCCTGCATAAAGCTTTTGATCTGGAGAAAGCTTAACTTTTTCCATATTTTTGGCCGCGCCGCCTTGACCAATCCGGCACCGGCCATTAATATGCTTGCACTCAGCGCTAGCGCAATCTGCTGGAGTTGATTGGAGACGTGGCCGAGTGGCCGAAGGCACATCCCTGCTAAGGATGCATACGGCTTATACCTGTATCGTGGGTTCGAATCCCACCGTCTCCGCCAGATTCAAGAAAAAAGCCACCGCGAGGTGGCTTTTTTTTTCAACTTTTCGGAGACGAGGAGAGCGCCTTCGCGCTCTCCGGGTGGATTCGAAGCCGCCGCTTTGCTGGGCGTTACGGCAACGTTTGCTGACCATCTATGAGGGTGAAAACCGGCCTGTCAGTTGCCAGACCCGGGTGGGCTGCACGGATATCCTTAGGCCAGGATAACTACTTGGAACGGCAATGCAAACCCCAAGCTTTCGAAACCAGGACCCGATCATCCGTATCACCGAAGTAAGTGACCATGACTGGCCTTTCTCGATCAGGCATCTACGCCGCTATCAAGGAGGGCACGTTCCCTGCGCTGCTCAAGCTCTCCGTCCGCTCATCCGGATGGCTGGAGAGCGAAGTGCTCGCATGGAGGGACAAGAGGCCTCGCGGTTCGCAGTAGGGCTGCTAATCAGGGCATCGGCGTCCGCCGGCTACGCGCACACCAAGCTCCGGTACTTTGGAGGCGGTGCGCGCATCAGGTGGCTTCTGAACACCGATGACTGAATTGCAGCATTCTGAAGTTGCCGCTGTTTAAGATCAATGAGATGATCGCTTATCAACTCAATAGAGGAGCTGGAAGCCGGTGTCAAAGGCATTTCAGGGATTTGAATACGCTATCAAGGATGCAGACGAGCTGCTTGGCCATTTCGATGCAGTGAACCGTAAGCCGCCACTGGACGGTGCCGAGGTGCTGAAGAGGGCAGGGTTGGTAATGGCCTTGACGGCTTGGGAGACCTACGTCGAGGATCTCTTACTTGAGATCATGCAGCGCAAGCTGGGCGCAGTCACTGGCAGTTATGTTGGCGACTTCGTCATGAAAAAACTGCACCAGGATCTCAAGCAGTTCCACAATCCTAAGTACTCACCCGTAAATAAATGTGTTTTTGGCTGCCAGAGCCGGCGCGTTGCTGCGTCGGCTCGTGCTTGCAGTGCTCGCACTGCGGCGCGCTCGCCGCCTTGCACCGCATCCGGCTCTGTTTGCCAAAATTCACATTTATTTCCGGTCGAGTACTTAGCTCGGACAAGACGAAGCGGATCTTTGTCGAATACGTGGGCCTGGACGTGACCCTCGGATGGACCTGGGCCAACTACGATCCCGAGAAGGCGCGCTCCGCGCTGAACTCCTGGATCGCGAAAAGAGGAGACGCCGTGCACCGGTCCAGGCCAGTCGGCAATGGCGTTCCCGCACCGCACCTTGTCAAGCGCGAGGAGCTGGAAAAGGCCATACGATTCATCAAGGATTTGGTGAAGGCTACTGACGCGTATGTGGAAAAGCACACGTGACTGCCAGCCAGACAAGGTAGAGGGCTAAGTACTCACCCGTAAATAAATGTGTTTTTGGCTGCCAGAGCCGGCGCGTTGCTGCGTCGGCTCGTGCTTGCAGTGCTCGCACTGCGGCGCGCTCGCCGCCTTGCACCGCATCCGGCTCTGTTTGCCAAAATTCACATTTATTTCCGGTCGAGTACTTAGCTTTCCACTGGGCGGAAAGGGGGATGCTTTTCATTTGGCGCTGTTCGCATTAAGTGTGGAATCTTCCGGAACGGCTGAGGTCCAACCTCACTCGTCGACGCCGGAGGAAGCATGCATGCACGCACATTCGAGCAATGGATCACCCAGCTCAGCAGCTTGACGCGCCGCCAGCGCGAGCGGCTGCTCGACTTGCTGCTGCCAGCGGCCAAGCTCGACCAGGTCGTCGACGTCATCGAGCAGACCAGCGCTCCCCGGCTCAGATGCGCGCATTGCGACTCGCGCGATTTTTATCGGCACGGCCATGCGCACGGTCTTCAACGCTACCGCTGCAAGCGATGCGGGCGCACGTGCAACGCCCTCAGCGGCACCGCGCTGGCGCGCCTGCGCTACAAGGGGCGTTGGCTCGACTATCTTGGCAGCATGCTCGACTCGCGCAGCATCCGCCGCAGCGCCGCTGAGCATGGGGTTGCCGGGGCAACCAGCTTCCGTTGGCGTCATCGGTTTTTGAGCGTTAGCAAGGATGATCGGGCGCAACGCCTGTCTGGCATTGCGGAGGCCGACGAAATGTACCTGCTCGAATCGCAGAAAGGTGCGCGCAAGCTCGAGCGCCCGCCACGCAAACGCGGCGGCAAAGCGACAAAACGCGGGATCTCGAACGAGCAGATGTGCATCCTGGTGGCACGCGACCGGACTGGCCAAACGCTGGACTGGGTACCCGGCAAGGGAACACTGACGCCGGCGCAATTACACCAGCATTTATTGCCGCGTCTGGCGCACGACGCCTTGCTCGTCTCCGATGGCCATCCCGCCTACCGCGCCTTTGCCCGGCAAACCGGCATCACGCACCAGGCGGTCAATCTGAGAGCGGGGATCCGGGTCCGTGGCGCCATCCACGTGCAGAACGTCAACAGCTACCACAGCCGTCTGCGCGGCTGGCTACAGCCGTTTCGTGGCGTGGCAAGCCGTTACCTGAGCAATTATCTGGGCTGGCGCTGGGCGCTCGATGGCGGACGCATCGGGACCGCGGAAGGCTTGCTGCGGGCGGCACTGGGCACGCGTCCCACAGCAGGTTTCAACACTTAACGCGAACAGCGCCTTTCATTTCGCTGTCACGCAACGCTGAGGTTCTGCGTGCCACTTGGGATCGTCATCAGGTTGTCGACGCGAACGCAATGGCCAGAAGCGCAATCACCGATACGGCGACCCACTATACAAAAATCCGGCCAGCTAGATTCCTAGTGTCAGTCTCCCAGCCGACGGTCAACTGCAGCGAGCAAGTCAGGGTTGCACCAGCTGGCGTGCGCATCAGGATATTGCCTTGTCCAGATCGCGCTACCTCGGAGCGCACTTGCTTCAGTCATACCGGCAACGTATTCTCCAGGACAGTCAACTTTCAGGATTTTCCGCTATGCCATCATTTTGGGTTCGCATCACCCTTGCAGCTTGCTGTGTGGCTGCCCTTGCTGGATGCGGCGCCATACGCACCCTGGCCCGTACCGAACCGGGAGCGGGCGCCCAGGCCGGAATTGTCTTCGGGCGCTGGGTCGACTCCGGCGGAGATGCCGCCGCCGCTACAACCTGGTCGCGCAAGGCTGCCGCCGGAGTGACGGTGAAAGAGATCGAAGAGGCATTTGCCAGCGTCGCCGCCGAAGATAACCTGCGGCCGGTCGGCGAGATGTTCCTGTCGCAAGAACTGGCCAATCGCTCCGGCGTGCCACAGAAATTCTTGAAGGTGTACTCCTATTGCGACCCTCAGGTAGCACGGGCCATCGTCGACTTCAGTCCGCCGATGTCGGCTTTCCTTCCTTGTCGGATTACAGTGGTGGAGCAAAAAGACGGTTTCTGGATCTATGCGATGGATATGGATGTTCTGCTCAAACTCGGGCGGCCGATGCCCCCCGAATTAAGGGCCTCCGTTTCGAGAGTGCGTACCACGATACTGAAGATGCTGGATCGCGCCGCCGCCGGTGACTTTTAGAGTGCGATTGATGAGTGTACGGACCATGCTGGCGTAGGAAGTTGCGGCGATGCACAATCGAAATACGTTGCAATGAACTTACAACGATGTTTATATGCGCATGTACGCATATATTTTATGAAAAATTAATGGGCCCTGATCTCGACAATGAAGAGATGGCGGAAGTGTTCGAGGAAGTCTCGAATTACTTTTTTTTGCTGTCCGAGCCGACCCGGCTAAAGATCCTGCATGCGCTGTGCAATGGAGAACGCCCGGTGGGGACGATCGTCAAGGAGCTGGGAGCTACCCAGGCGAATGTGTCGCGTCAACTGAACATGTTGTACCGCGCACGCATTCTCGGCCGGCGCAAGGATGGGGCACAAGTGTATTACCGTATCGAGGACCAGAATACGATCGAGCTGTGCCGCACGGTGTGCACGCAAATGGCGGACAAGGTGAAGAAGTCGCGCCAAATGCATCAGGACGCAATCGAAAATTTCATGACCTGACTAAATAACGTCGAACGAAGCGGGCCTTTGCTGCGTGGATATCCGCATATGATCATATGCGCATTTGGTTATATGCGTATTTGGCGATTTATTTGTATCAAACGGAAACAGCATGGAAAAACCAGCACGAAGATTTGGCCGTGTGATCAAGGCCCCGGAAAACTATGTCGATCGCGCCTTGATCGATGAAATCAATGCTCACGGGCTGAGCGAGGACCGACGTGGTTTCTTGCGGCGCAGTTTCATCGCCGCCAGTGCCGCCATGACAGCAGGCACTGCGCTCGCTCAGAGTCGCAGCGGACCAGCAGGCGAGGGCGACCCGCTTATCCTGACGCTGCCGGAACATTCGCGTACCCTCGGCAAGCCGGTCGCCTCTATGCCTTATGGACTTCCGTCTGCATTCGAGTCGAACCTGCAGCGGCGCGAGTCGCCCGGCCTGACCCGGGTCTCGGCCGCCTCGGTCGCGTTCACCCCTTTACAGGGACTGTTCGGCATCATCACGCCGTCGGGCTTGCACTTCGAGCGGCATCACCAGGGCTGGCATGACATCGACCCATCGAAGCACCGCTTCATGATCAATGGGCTGGTCAAGAACCCGAAGGTTTATACGATGGACGACCTGATGCGCATGCCATCGGTCTCGCGCATGCATTTCATCGAATGTGGCGCCAACACCGCCATGGAGTGGGGCAATGTCGCGGTGCCATCGGTACAGTATTCGCATGGCATGCTCAGCTGCAGCGAATTTACCGGCGTGCCGCTGTCGGTGCTGCTCGAGGACTGCGGCTACGACAAGCGCAAGGCCCGCGTCGTGCTGGCCGAAGGCGCCGACGGCTCGTCGATGACGCGTACCATTCCACTTGACCGGGCGCTCGACGATGTGATCGTTGCCTGGGCCATGAATGGCGAAATGCTGCGCCCCGAGAACGGCTATCCGCTGCGGCTGGTCGTGCCGGGCGTGCAGGGCGTCTCCTGGGTGAAATGGCTGCGCCGGATCGAGGTTGGCGACCAGCCCTATGCGACCAAGGACGAAGCGATCCACTACATGGACGCGATGCCCGACGGCAGCTATCGCCAGTACACCTCGATCCAGGAATGCAAATCCGTGATCACGACGCCATCGGCCGGCCAGCGCCTGCTCGATACCGGGTTCTATAACATCACCGGTCTCGCCTGGTCCGGGCGCAGCAAGGTCAAGCGGGTCGACGTCTCCGTCGACGGCGGCCGCAACTGGCGCACGGCGCGCCTGGAAACGCCGGTCCTGAGCAAGTGCCTGACGCGTTTCAACATCGATTGGGAATGGAACGGCGCGCCCGCGGTCCTGCAGTCGCGCGCGATCGACGATACTGGTTACGTGCAGCCGAAGATCAACGAATTGCGCGCCGTGCGCGGCACGCGGTCGATCTATCACAACAACGCGATCCAGTCCTGGCAGGTGACGCAATCGGGGGAGGTAGCCAATGTCCAGGTTTATTAAGCTTGGCGCGGGCGCGCTCCTGGCCGTCGCCGCCGCCGCCGCGCTGGCCGGCCCCCTGACCAATCTGGGACGCAGCGCCACGCCGAAAGAGGTCCAAGCATGGGATATCGACGTTCGGCCCGATTTCAAGGGGCTGCCGAAGGGATCGGGTAGCGTGTCCAAGGGCCAGGCCGTATGGGAGGGCAAATGCGCATCCTGTCACGGCACCTTCGGCGAATCGAATGAGGTCTTCACGCCGCTGGTCGGAGGCACCACGCCCGACGACATCAAAGCCGGGCGCGTGGCGGCGCTGGTGAATGGACGCCAGCCGCAAAAGACGACGCTGATGAAAGTGGCGACCGTCTCGACATTGTGGGACTACATCAACCGCGCCATGCCCTGGACCGCGCCGAAGTCGCTCACCACCGACGAGGTGTATGCCGTCACCGCCTACCTGCTGAACATGGGCGAGATCGTACCCGAGGATTTCGTGCTGTCGGACAGTACGATCGCCGAGGCCCAGCAGCGCATGCCAAACCGCAACGGCATGGTCAGCAAGCACGGCATGTGGGACGTCAAGGGCAAACCGGATGTGCGCAGCGTGGCGTGCATGAAAGACTGCAAAGTGGACCCGGCGCCACGCTCGACCTTGCCGGAAGCGGCGCGCAATGCCCATGGCAACCTGGCCTTGCAGACACGGGGCTTCGGCGCGACGCGCGGCGTTGATACGACCGTTCCCGCCGCATCGACGCGTGGCGCGGCACCGGCAGCGCCAGCGGCAGCGGTGCCGGCCGCACAGGCCAGCGTTCCGACCGCTCTGTTGCAGGCAAACGCCTGCCTTGCCTGCCACGCCGTCGACAACAAAGTCATGGGACCGGCCTTCGCTGCAGTGCGCGCCAAGTACAAGGACGATCCCGGCGCGGCGGCGCACCTGGCAGCCAGCATCCGGAACGGCAGCACGGGTAAATGGGGCGCGATCCCCATGCCGGCCCAGGCACACGTTAAAGACGAGGACCTGAAGGTCCTGGTGGGATGGATCCTGGCCCCGCAATAGCCAGGACCAGGTACAGGCGATAACAAGTTCAACTCGGAGATGGAGCACAAATGAAACAGGCTGTATTCGGAATCGCCCTGGCAGCGGCATGCATGGGCGCGATGGCTGCCGACCACCAGGTCAAGATGATCAACAACGGCAAGGACGGCGCGATGGTCTTCGAGCCGGGATTCCTGCAAGTGGCGAAAGGCGACACCGTCAAGTTCGTCAAGGTGGACATGTCGCACAACAGCGCCTCGGTCATCACACCTCCCGGCGCAGTTGCCTGGAAGGGCAAGCCGGATGAAGAAATCTCGGTCAAGCTCGACCAGGAAGGGGTCTATGTCTACGTGTGCGAGCCGCACAAGATGATGGCCATGACTGGTGTCATCCAGGTTGGCAAGGCCGGCAACCTGGCCGATGCGAAGATTGCGACGGACGCGCTGTCGAAATCGTTCGTGATGAACAAGGACCGCCTCGCCGGCTACATGGCGCAGGTGAAGTAAGCATGCCTGCCGCGCGAGCGGCGGCATTTTCAAAGTTTGGAGGATGGTATGAATCAACAGCGACGCAACGTCATGCGCATTACCTCGGCCCTGGGCGCTGCCTTTGCCGCCGGACTGCTCAAACCCGCGGACGTATTCGCGGCGGAATGGAGCCAGAAAGTGTTCGATGCCAAGAGCCTGGAAGCGGCTGTCAAGGAGCTCGGCGGCGACAAGTTCGCCGTCAGCGCCGACGTGTCGATCACGGGCCCGGACATCGCCGAAAACGGCGCCGTGGTGCCGGTGTCGATCGCCAGCAAGGCGCCGAATACCGACTTCATGGCGATCCTGGTCGAAAAGAATCCGAGCGCCATGTCGGCCAGCTTCACGATCCCTCCCGGGACCGAGCCAGCCGTGACCACCCGCGTCAAGATGGGCGCCACCTCCAACGTGCACGCACTGGTGCGGGCCGACGGGAAATGGCTCGTGGCCAGCAAGGAAATCAAGGTCACCCTCGGCGGCTGCGGCGGCTGAACGAATCAACGCACATCGAATAAGGAAAGATCATGGCAGACCCAATGCGTATCCGCGCCAGCATGTCAGGCGACACTGTCGAAGTAAAAATCCTGATGCGGCATGACATGGAAACCGGGCAGCGCAAGGACGCCAGCGGCAAAGTCGTCCCTGCGCATTACATCAAGACCCTCGTGGCCAAGGCGAAGGACAAGGTCGTGTTCGACGCGAACTTCGGCCCTTCCGTATCGAAGGACCCGTTCCTGTCCTTCAAGTTCAAGGGCGCCGCCAAGGGCGATAAAGTCGTCGTGACCTGGGTCGACAGCGCGGGCGACACCCGCACCGACGAGGGTATCGTCAGCTGAGCGTCACACGCCGCTCCGACCGGAGCGGCTGCATGCGCGGCGTCAGACCGCGCAGTCCAACAACGAGGAGACAGGCATGAGCAAGATGCGCTTCGGTTTGATCGGCTTGACGCTGCAGGGCTTGTGCGCCGTGGCACTGGCGCAGTCATCGGCGACCGATGAAATCGCGAAATACCGCCAGATGCTGGCCGACGGCAATCCCGCGGAACTGTGGGAGATGCGTGGCGAGGAATTGTGGACGAAAAAAGCGGGGCCGAAGAATGTCTCGCTGGAGCAATGCGACTTCGGCAAGGGTCCAGGCGTGCTCAAGGGCGCCTACGCCGCATTGCCGCGCTACTTCAAGGACGTGGGCAAAGTCATGGATCTCGAGCAGCGCCTGCTCCATTGCCGCATGACGCTGCAGGGCCTGAGCCTGGCCGACGCTACCAAGGTGCCTTTCGGCGCGGCCGGCAAGCAGTCCGAGATCGAGGCCCTGGTGGCGTATATCACGTCCGAGTCGCGCGGCGCCACGATGGCGGTGTCGACCAGCCATCCGCTGGAAAAGCGCGCCTACGAGGCGGGCAAGCAGCTGTTCTTCTACCGTGGCGGCGCGCATGACTTCGCCTGTGCGACCTGCCACTCGACAACCGGGCAACGCATCCGCTTGCAGGAACTACCGAACATCCTCAACACCGTCAACGCGCAAGCAGCATACACCACCTGGCCCGCCTACCGCGTATCGCAAGGCGAGGTGCGCACCATGCAGCACCGGCTCAACGACTGCTTCCGCCAGCAGCGCTTCCCCGAGCCTTTGTATGCGTCGGATGCCATCACCGCGATCACCATGTTCCTCGCGAAAAACGCGAACGGCGGCGTGTATGCCGGTCCTGCACTGAAACGATAGGAGAGCGCGATGACACCATTTACAAGAAAGCTGATCGTCGTGCTGGGCGCGGCCGCCGTGGCCGGTTGCGCCACTGTCGTCGCGGACACCGACTATCGTCAGGTCGCACTCGACCTGTTGAAGCAGGATTTCCGATCCAAAGGGCCGGCAACGCTCGAGCGCGTCATTGCCCAGGACGAGGCTCAGCAATTGTGCAGCCAGTACCCGCAGGAGCGGCCTGCCGAGGTGGCCGCGCGTATAGAAGCGGCGCAGATGAAGAACATCCGCCAGCCTGCCGATGGCAAATATACAGGCAGCTGGCAGGAAGGCGAGAAGATCGCCCAGAACGGGCGCGGCATGCAGTCGTCCGACCAGGTCGGCGGCGTCAATGGCGGCAATTGCTATGCCTGCCACCAGATCACGAAGAAGGAAATTTCCTTTGGCAATATCGGTCCCAGCCTTTACCAGTACGGCAAAATCCGCGGCAACAGCGACGAGATGCTGAAGTACACCTGGGGCAAGATCTATAACGCGCAAGCCTACACCGCCTGCTCGAACATGCCGCGCTTCGGCCATAACGGTATCCTGACCGAAGCCCAGATCAAGGACGTGATGGCCCTGCTGCTCGATCCCGCGTCGCCAGTCAACCAGTAAGGACTTAGCATGGGAATGAATCGGCGCGAATTCGCGCAGTTGCTCGGCATTGCCGCCGCCGGCGGCATGTTACTCAATTCGAGGGCCGCCCTGGCGGCGCCGTCGCCCAGCGCCCTGTATGACCTGCCGCGCTTCGGCAACGTCCACTTCCTGCACTTCACCGACTGCCATGCGCAGCTGATGCCGGTGTATTTCAGGGAGCCGAGCGTGAACATCGGCATCGGCGCGGCAGCAGGGCGCATGCCGCACCTGGTGGGCGATGCATTGCTCAAGGCGGTCGGCATTCCAGCCAACACGCCGCAGGCGCACGCCTTCACCGCGCTCGACTTCGAGCAGGCGGCCCGTACTTATGGCAAGGTGGGCGGTTTTGCGCACCTTGCCACGCTCGTGAAAAGAATGAAGGCGGGGCGGCCAGGCGCGCTGTTGCTCGACGGCGGCGATACCTGGCAGGGCTCGGGCACTGCGCTCTGGACGAAAGGCCAGGACATGGTCGATGCCGGACTGCAGCTCGGCGTCGACGTCATGACCGCGCACTGGGAAATGACCCTGGGCGACAAGCGGGTGACGGAAATCGTCGGCAAGGACTTCAAGGGCAAGGTCGATTTCGTGGCCCAGAACGTGAAGACCAACGATTTTGGCGATCCGGTGTTCGCTCCCTACGTCATCAAGGAAATGAACGGGGTGCCGGTGGCCATCATCGGCCAGGCCTTTCCTTACACGCCCATCGCCAATCCGCGCTACATGATTCCCGACTGGAGCTTCGGCATCCAGGAAGAGAACATGCAAAAAATGGTGGACGAAGCGCGTGCCAAGGGCGCCAAGGTCGTCGTCGTGCTGTCGCATAACGGCATGGACGTGGACCTGAAGATGGCCTCGCGCGTGCGCGGCATCGATGCCATCATGGGCGGGCATACCCACGACGGCGTGCCGGTACCTGTGACGGTCACCAATGGGGGTGGGAAGACCCTGGTTACCAATGCGGGCAGCAACGGCAAATTCCTCGGTGTGCTCGACTTCGACGTGCGCGCTGGCCAGGTCCACGGTTTCCAGTACCGCCTGTTGCCCGTCTTCGCCAACTTTCTGCCGTCCGACCGCGACATGGCGGCGCTGGTAAGCAAGATCCGCGCGCCCTACGAAACAAAGCTGAACGAGAAACTTGCCGTGACCGAGGGGACGCTCTACCGGCGCGGTAATTTCAACGGCACCTTCGACCAGCTGATCGTCGATGCGCTGATCGCGGTCAAGGGTGCGGATCTGGCATTTTCTCCGGGCTTCCGATGGGGGACTTCGCTGCTGCCGGACAGTCCGATCCTGATGGAACACCTGATGGACCAGACGGCGACGACCTACTCGCATACCACCTTGACCGGGATGACCGGCGCCACCATCAAGACCGTTCTGGAAGACGTGGCGGACAACCTGTTTAACGCCGACCCCTATTATCAGCAGGGGGGCGACATGGTGCGCGTGGGGGGCATGACCTATGCTATCGACCCGGCCGCGCCGATGGGATCGCGCATCAGCGACATGCGCCTGCATGGCAAGCTGCTCGATGCCGGCAAGACCTACAAGGTCGCAGGCTGGGCGCCAGTGGCCGAGGGCGCCACGGGCGAACCGGTATGGGACGTCGTGGCGCAGTGGCTGCGCTCGGAAAAGATCGTCAAGCCGCGCAAGCTCAATACCCCGCGCCTGATCGGCGTGAAGGGCAACCCTGGCCTGATGGCCTGACCGTCGCGGAGAGAACGCAATGCGAAGAGTGAGCTCGAAGGCCGCGCTGGCGGGGGCAGTACTGGCGCTGCTGGCTGGTACGCCGGCAATGGCGGTCGAGGCGAGCACCGTGGCGCCCAGCAAGCAGACGGTGGCGGGCCGCTACCTCGATGCGCGCGAAGCCTACCGGATGAAACAGGAGCTGGGGCCGCGCGCCTACTTCATCGATGTGCGTACACGCTACGAAGTGGCGTATGTCGGCCTGCCAACCGTGGCCGATGCGAATATTCCCTACGTCGAACATCCCGATGACGCACCCTGGGACGACAAGGCAGGGCGGTTCAAGCTCGACGTCAACAGCGATTTCGGACCGGAAGTCGCGCGCCGCCTGGGCGCCGCGGGACTCGGCAAGGATGCGCCCGTCCTGCTGATCTGCCGCTCGGGCGACCGCAGCGCACGCGCAGCCAACCTGCTGAGCCAGTTGGGCTATACGGCCGTCTATTCCGTCGTCGACGGCTTCGAGGGCGACGCCATTGCGTCCGGCGACAAGCAGGGACAGCGTCTCCTGAACGGCTGGAAGAACGCCGGGCTGCCGTGGTCCTATAACGTGGGCAAGGCGCGTGCCTATTTTCCTCAATATTAAGCCGGGCGATGCTGCGCTGCGGCCACTGCGCATCGTTGCCCTGGCGCTGGCAGCGGCCTTGGCGGTGGGCGCGGTGGGTGCGGCAACGCCTGTGTCCAGCTTGCCCACTGCCTCGGAACTTGGCCGGGACGGGCGTACTGCGCTTCAAAGCGGCGTGCCGATAGTCATCCTGTTCTCGCTGCCCGGCTGCTCGTATTGCGAAACCGTGCGCCGCAACTACCTGCTTGCGCTGGCGCGGGAAGGGACGGGTTCGCAGCGGCCGTTGGTGCGCGAGGCGGACCTGTCATCGGTGGCGCCGCTGCGCGGATTCGCATGGGAGGCCAGCAGCGGCAAGGCACTGGCGGCCGGTTACAAGATTCGCGTGGCCCCTACGGTCATCGTCGTCGATGGACGGGGGACATTGCTGGCGCCGCCTCTCGAAGGTGGCGACGTCTCCGGCATGTATGGCGCCTACCTCGACAACCTGCTCGCTACCGCGCGCAGTGCGCTCGCCGACACGCCGGCGCAGCCATCGACAAGGATACGACAATGAAGGCATTTTCATGCGCGCTTGCCATGCTGGCGGCGCTGCACGGTAGCTCCGCCATGGCGCAGCCCGCCTCGCAGCGCGCAGCGACCTATACGATTGCCCTGATGAGCCCCGAGCTCGCCCTGCAGGCGGCACAGGCTGCCATGCATGCGTGCCGCCTGGCGGGCTTCCAGGTGTCGGTGGCCGTGGTAGACCGCACCGGCCAGACCCAGGTGCTGCTGCGCGACCGCCTTGCAGGTATTCATACGGTGGACGCGGCGACCGACAAGGCGTGGACGGCGGCCAGCTTCAAGACCGGCACCACCGCTTTGGCGAAGGCGACCATCAGCGGCACCGAAGCGGCCGGTATCCGCCACATTCCACGTGCACTCGCCGTGGGCGGCGGCATACCAGTCGAAGCGAACGGTTCGCTGCTCGGTGCAATCGGCATATCGGGTGCGCCTAGCGGCGCCGCCGACGATGCCTGCGCGCGCAGCGGCCTGGCAGCCATTGCCGACGACCTGAATTTTTAGCGAGGACAAGAAAATGCGATTCATCCGGACCACCACGGCATGCGCCGCAAGCGTGCGCAGCCTGTGGCTGCTGATGCTGCTTGCAGGGACCTGGCTGACGGCGGGCGCGGCGCCGCCGGCGCCCGCACTCACGCCGGTCAAGATCAGCGCGCACGCCTGGGTATTCCAGGGCAAGGCGGGCATGGCGGACGATGCCAACGCCGGGTTCATGTCGAATGCCGGTTTCGTCGTTACACGCGACGGTGTCGTCGTCTTCGATGCCCTCGGCACCCCGGCGTTGGGCGAGGCGATGGTGCGCGCCATTCGCGGCGTGACCCGCCAGCCGATTCGGCGCGTCATCGTCAGTCACTATCATGCGGACCATTTCTACGGGTTGCAGGCCTTCAAGGCTGCAGGTGCGGAAATCTGGGCGCACGAGCAGGGCCGCGCCTACCTCGCCTCGGACGTGGCGGCGCTGCGTCTCGCGCAGCGCAAGGAGTCGCTCAAACCCTGGGTCGACGAGCACACGCGCCTGCTGCCGGCCGACCGCTGGCTCAGCTTCCCGGATCGAAAGCCGATCGCCTTCGAACTGGGCGGGCTGCACTTCCGCATCGTCGACAGTAGCGGCGCCCATGCCCCCGACGACATCATGCTGGCGGTCGACGAGGACCGCCTGCTGTTCGCGGGCGACCTGTTCTTCACCGGCCGCCTGCCGTTTGTGGGGGATGCCGACAGCCGGGTCTGGCTGGGTGCACTCGATCGTATGCTGGCCTTGTCGCCGGCAATCGTGGTGCCGGGCCACGGTGACGTCTCGCGCGACCCGCGCCGGGATCTCGAGCTGACCCGGTCCTACCTGACCTTCCTGCGCAAGGCGATGGGCGAAGCCGTGTCCGAACTGTCGTCGTTCGACGAGGCGTATGCCAGGGTCGACTGGAGCAAGTATGCAAGTTACCCTGCATTCGCGCAGGCGAATCGATTGAACGCCTACGGCACCTTCCTGCTCATGGAGCGGGAAAGCCTGCAACAGAAGTAAGCCTGCCATCCATCCGCATGATTCATTCCGAGGAGACTATATGAAACTGTTCCGTGCAATCGCTACCGTAATGTGCCTGGCGTTCGCCGCTAGCGCCGTTGCCACCGCCGCCCCGCGCGAGGAGAAAGTTGTTTATCACATCAACGACTCGAGCAATGCGATGATGGCCCTTGGGAATATTCGCAATCACCTGAATGCCAGCCCGAAGGCCAGTATCGTCGTGGTGACGCACGGCGCCGGCATCGACTTCCTGCTAGAGGATGCCAAGGACAAGAACGGCAACCCCTACGACGCGGTGGTGCAGGAACTGTCGAACCGGAACGTCAAGTTCAGGGTCTGTAATAACACGCTGGAAGCGCGCAAGATCGACCGCAAGCGCATCCTGCCCGAAGCGACCGTTGTTCCGTCGGGCGTGGCGGAGGTGGCGCGCCTCCAGTTCCAGGAAGGCTATGCCTACCTGAAGCCGTAACGATCGTTGCGGCACTGAACCGGGTTCGCCTTAGCCCTGCGGCGTGGCGCTCATCTGCTGGCAATAGCGGACGAGATTGTCCGGCAGGTCGGTGGGGCACACGCCGCACTGGCGGTTGCCCGGCACTGCATGATCGATGAACGTCGGGTAGGGCAGGTTCAGGTTGGCCATGATGTCCCGGAATTGTTCCAGCGACTTGCCTTTTCCCAGGCGTGGATTGCGCAGCTTTTCCTGTGCAATCGAAGTGACGAAGCGTTCCTTGTAATCGTGGGCCGGGTAGACCAGGGTTTCGTCCGGCAATGCGAACAGTTTTTCGGTAACGCTTCGATACAGCACATCGACATCGCCGTTCTGGAAGTCGGTACGCCCGCATCCCTCGATCAGCAAGGCGTCGCCGGTGAACACACGGTCACCCAGCAGGTAGGATAAATGGCCGTCCGTGTGCCCGGGGGTATGCAGCGGCTGGAGCAGGATCCCGGCCATCTCGAACGGCTTGCCTTCTTCGACGCCGACGTCGGCGCAGGCCAGGCGGTCGAAGGCCGGTGCGGCGATCTTGCTGCCGGTGGCGCGTTTCAGTTCGAGTGCGGCGGTGATGTGGTCGGCATGGATATGGGTGTCGAGCGTGTATGCAAGGCGCAAGCCCAGGCGGTGCAGCACGTCGAGGTCCCGCTCCATGCTCGAGATGACGGGATCGATCAGGAGCGCCTGCCCGGTCTGCTCATCGCCCAGCAGGTAGGTATAGGTGCTCGACACAGGCTCGAAGAGTTGGCGGAAAATCATGGCATTACCTCCTGCATGGTTTGATTGCGTCAGGCGCCGTGGGGCAGGCCCAGGTTCTGGTTGGCCGGCACGGCGACATCGATCAGCTTCGGCTTGGGCAAATTCAGTTCGCTCATCAGCTTATGGAAGTTCTCGCGGCTGCGATTGGCAAGGCGGGCGTTGTGCCGCTTTTCCCAGCCAATCGTCGACACCGCCTGCCCCTTGTAGTCATGCCCCGGCCACATGCGCGTGTCATCCGGCAGCGTGAACAATTTCGCCGTCACGCTGTCGTAGAGGGCGTCGCTGCTGCCGCTCTGGAAGTCGGTACGGCCGCAGCCGTCGATCAGCAGGGTATCGCCGGTGAACGCATTGCCGCGCCAGACATAGCTCATGCTGCCGGCCGTGTGGCCAGGCGTATGCAGCACGCGGATTTCCTCGGACTCGCCGAAGCGGATGACGTCGCCGTCGTTCAATTGCAGCTCAGCCGGGGCGATGCCGCAGCCGCTCGGGACCGCCGCCTGCGCGCCTGTTAGCTCGCGCAGCTTGCCGGCGGACGTGACGTGGTCGGCGTGCGCGTGCGTTTCCAGGACATACGCCAGCTGCAGGCCGAGACGCTCCAGGTGACGCAGGTCGCGTTCCCAGTGGTGGTCGACGGGATCGATGATCACCGCCTGGTTCGAGCCCGGCGCCGCCAGGATATAGGTAAAGGTCGACGATTCGGTATCGAACAGCTGGATCGGATTCAGTTTCATTTTGTTTCCTCGATAAATGGTAACGGGACTTCTTTACGACGCTGCCTTGACGATCATCGCGATGGCGACCAGGGCGGAGACGGTGGCGAAACCCTTCTGCAACTGCGGGCCGGCCAGGCGCGACGCGAGCGAGCGGCCGGCCAGCATTCCTGCAAGGGCGCCTGCCGAAAAGGGCAGGGCGATCGCCCAGTCCAAATGGCCGCTTGCCGCCGTGGTGGCAACGCCCATCAGCGAGATCAGCGCGATCACCGCCAGCGAGGTGGCCACGGCCGACTTCATCGGCAGGTCCGTGTAGCGCTGCAGTGCCGGCACCATGACGAAGCCACCGCCGACACCGAGCAGTCCGGACAGCAGGCCGGCCAGACCGCCCGACAGCGACATGGCCAGAGCGCAGGGGCGGGTCCAGATGAAGCGCCCGCTATTCCCATCGCGTTTGCACACCACGTTCGCTGCCGTGGCAATGGGGCCTTTTCCCGATGCCTGCCTGAACGTTTTGAATGCGACGTACAACAGCACCAGCGCGAACAGAACGGCCAGCCAACGGCTGTCGACTTGCCGCGCCGCCCACAGGCCCGCCGGCGACAGCAGCATGCCGGTGACGGCAATCAGGACGGCGGCGCGGTAGCGCACGATCCCGGCGCGCAAGCCGAGCACGGCGCCAAGCGCCGCAGCCATGCCTACCGCCATGAGCCCGATCGGCCCCGCCTCGGCCACGCCGGCGCCAGTGCCGAAGATCAGCAGCGGAACGGCCAGGATGCCGCCGCCGGCGCCGGTCAGGGCGAGGATCAACCCCACCACCAGGCCAAGTCCGATGGAGGTCAGCATGCCAGCCTCACGTTCGGCGTATGGATGTTCACGCCTTGCCCTGGGCACGCGTGGTCGAGATCCGTTCGAGCACTTCGAACAGCCCCATACCGGCCAGCATCGCCAGCGTGAACAGCAGTGGCTTTTCGCCGCCCGCCGCGAGCGACGCCAGGGCCGGTCCCGGGCAATATCCGGCCAGCCCCCAGCCGGCGCCAAAGGCAAGCGAACCAAGCACAAGGCGGCGATCGATGACGGTCGCCGTCGGCAGGCGCATCGGCGCGCCAAGCAGGGAATGCTGGCGCTTGCGCGCCACGCCGAAGGCGAAGATCCCCACCAGGATCGCACCACCCATCACGAAACCGAGCGACGGATCCCAGTTGCCTGCCAGGTCAAGGAAGCCGATCACTTTCGCGGGATCGGTCATGCCCGATAAGATCAGGCCAATGCCGAACAGGAGGCCGACCACCAAAGCCATAAAGATTTGCATGTCAATTCCCTCAGTTCAAGATGTGGCGAACGAAATAGACCGTGACGAACCCGGCCAACATGAATGCCGCAGTCGCGACCAGCGAACGCGGCGACATGCGTGAAATACCGCAGACGCCGTGGCCGCTGGTACAACCGGCGCCGTAGCGGGTACCGATACCCACCAGCAGGCCGGCTGCCACCAGCGTGCCGGCGCCGGCATCGACCGTGACCATGGGTAGCCTCGCGAACAGGCCATATACCAGCGGGGCTGCTATCAGGCCGGCCAGGAAAGCAACGCGCCAGCCGGCGTCACCACGCGCGGGCCGCAGCAGGCCGCCGAGGATGCCGCTGATCCCGGCGATCCTGCCGTTAAAGAGGATAAAGGCGGCGGCGGCCAGACCAATCAGTACGCCGCCGGCCAGTGCCGCCTGCGGCGTGAAATGTACCCAGTCGATCGTCATTTCTCTTCTCCTTTGCCTGGCTTGCAATACAATTCATAAAGAACCTGCATGATCGCCGTCGCTTCGCGGCTGTCGATCTTGTAAAAAATCTGCTTGCCCTCGCGCCGGGTGCTGACCAGGCCATCCTCGCGGAGTACCCCGAGCTGCTGGGACAGGGTCGGCTGCTGGATTTGCAGCAGTGTCTCAAGCTCGCTGACGCAGAACTCGCCTTGCGTCAGCTGACACAGCAACAGCAGCCGGTCGGGGTTGCCCAGCACTTTCAGCAGGCCGCATGCCTGAGTTGCGGCTGATTGCATCGCGCGGAGGTCAAGTTTCTGTATATCGTTCATCGTTAATCCTTCTTGTCTTTCGTTATGCATGAAGATATTATATGCACTTACGATCTATCTTTCAATAGATTGTTGTCGAATTTCACCACCAGGAGATCCCATGAGCATCCGTTACCTCGATAAAGATTTCGCAATCACGTCGCAAGTCGCGCCTGAAGCCTTGCCTGGGCTGCGCGACGCCGGTCTGGCGACCATCATTTGCCACCGCCCCGACGGCGAGGGCGCCGACCAGCCGGCGTTCGCCGCAGTGGCGGAGCAGGCGGCCCAGTGCGGCGTGCAGGCGCACTACCTGCCGGTCGTGCCCGGAAAAATCACCCCGAGCGATGTCGAAGCCTTTGCCGCGCTGTATGCCGATGCACCCAAGCCGGTACTGGCCTACTGCCGCACGGGTTTGCGTGCCGAGACCTTGTGGCAACTCTCCGAAGGTTTGCGGCATGGGAAGCGCAATAGCGTCGCCGGCGACGCAGGTCAGTAAATCCATGGAATGCGTTTGCGAGTGCGGCCGCGGTAGGCCGGGTAGGCCGCACATTGCTCCTGCAGCCAGCCGAAATAGATCGGATGGCGCACAAACCGATAAGCGCCACTGGTCTTCAGTTGCGCCGTCGGTAGCGGCCGCGGGAATGGCGTCAGCGAACTGCCGAGCGTAACCTCGCTATGGCCGAGCACGGCAATCCCGCCCAGCGCTGCCGCGATGCCGATAGCGTGAAAAGCAGCCGGCGCCGGCCAGGCCGGACCGATGCGCGGTACCAGCGCAAACAACAAAAACAATGCCAGCTGGGCCGCGACCCAGGCTTCGCCGCGGCGTCCGAATGGCAGGCTTTTGCGTCGATGCAGCGGCCGCAACGGCTTCATGGCTTTGTCACTTGGGGATGCGCCAACCATTCGCGTCCTTTGAGCATGCCATTCCAGTACAACGGGGGCAGAATGCTCTTTTTCAAAAACCAGGCAAGCCTTGACGGCCTGGTTCCATCGACCAGCCACGTCGGGAAACTCGGGGCCAGCTTGCCGCCGTAGGTGAACTCGGCCAGGACAATCTTCCCTCGCTCGACCGTCAATGGACAGGAGCCGTAGCCGTCATACGACGCGCTCCCACGTGCCTTGCCAAGGGCCGCCAGCACATTGTGAGCGACCACCGGGGCCTGCTTGCGCGTGGCCGCTGCGGTTTTCGCGTTGCTTGTCCCGGCGACGTCGCCGAGCGCGAAGACATTCTCGTAACGGGCATGGCGCAAGGTCGCCGGATCGACATCGACCCAGCCGGCGCTTCCCGCAAGCGCACTATCGCGAACAAAATTCGGCGCAACCTGTGGCGGTACGACGTGGATCATGTCGAACTGCTTGACAACCGTCTGCTTGCCGCCGTCGGCGCCAGTGCGGCTGAAGGTGGCGGTTTTGCGTTCGCCGTCGACCGCGATCAGGTTGTCCCCAAAGTCGAGCCCGATCCCATACGCCTTCACGTACTCCATGAGCGGGGGGACATAATCCGGCACGCCGAACAGGGCCGCGCCGGCACTGCAGAATGCGATCTCGATGTCTGCCAGCACGCCAGTTCGTTTCCAGTGGTCCGCGGACAGGTACATTGCCTTTTGCGGCGCGCCGGCGCATTTGATCGGCATGGCAGGCTGCGTAAACAGCGCGCGTCCACCGCGCATTTTTTGCACCAGTTCCCAGGTATAGGGCGCGAGGTCAACGCGGTAGTTCGAGGTCACGCCGTTTCGCCCGAGCGTATCGCTCAAGCCCTCGACGGCCTGCCAGTCGAGTTTGAGTCCGGGGCATACCACCAGATGACGGTAAGCCACCTCGCTGCCGTCCTCGAGGAACACGGCATTGCGTCCCGGCGCGAATGCGGCCACGGCACTGTTGATCCACTTTACGCGCTGCGGCATGACCGACGCCATCGGGTGCGCGGTGTCGGTCGGCTGGAAAATGCCGGCGCCCACCATGGTCCAGCCCGGCTGGTAATAATGGGTCGTGGCCGGCTCGATAATTGCGATATCCAGGCCGGGCGCCCGCGCCAGCAGGCTGGCGGCAGTCGCAATGCCGGCGGCGCCGCCGCCAACGATGACGATTTCGTGGGTGATTTTCATCATGGTTCCTTGGTTTGAGAGCACGTCGCCGAAGCGCCCTGGACTAACACGGATTTTTCGCAATCGAGATAGGAAATTATATTATATTGCAGTACGATATGTTATTCGATATATTGTAGTCTCATGTACTGGCTGGTGCAACCGGCGAATCCGATGTATTTCGCCCCGGGCTCCACCAGACTCCGCTTACCGGATTTTTAGGGGATGACCATGGCAAGCAAGCAGCGACAAGATGCGGCAACTGTGTGGAATGAACGTTACAGCGTCCCGGAATTCATATTCGGCACGCAGCCGAATGCCTATCTCGCCCGGCAGCGGCATCTGCTCGAACCAGGCGGGCGCGCGCTCGCCGTGGCCGATGGGGAAGGACGCAACAGCGTGTGGCTGGCTGGCCTGGGCCTGGAGGTGGACGCCTTCGATGTTTCAGCCGTGGCGGTCGCCAAGGCCAGGAACCTGGCGCGCGACGCTGGCGTCGATGTCGATTTCCAGGTGGCCGATTGCGACAGCTGGGACTGGACTCCGGCGTCCTACGATGTCGTGGCTGCGATCTTCATCCAGTTCGCCGGCCCGGATATGCGTGCGCGCCTGTTTGCCCGGATGGTGCAGGCACTCAGGCCCGGTGGTTTGCTGGTCCTGCAGGGCTACACGCCCAGGCAGCTCGAGTTCAACACCGGCGGACCCGGCGTGCTCGAGAATCTATACACCGAGGCGTTGTTGCGGGCTCAATTCGGTGCGCTCCAGATCCTGGACCTGCAGGTGTATGAGACTGAACTACAGGAAGGCGCGCGTCACGCTGGCCCTTCGGCCCTGGTAGGGATGGTGGCGCGCAAAACCTGACGGACGCGCGCGCCTTAACGTGCAGTTACCCGGCGACCACGACACTGGCTCCAAAGACCGAATGGAGAAAGCAATGGAACAGCGCCTCACTATCCTGCAAATCAACGATCTGCATGGCTATATCGAACCCTACCAGGAGCTCGTCCGCAGCGGCGAACACGACCGGTTCGAGACACTGGGCGGCCTGGCCCGGATTGCGACCGCCGTCGAGCAGGTGGTGGGCCAGCTGGTGTCCGCCATGCCGGCGCGAAATGCCGGTCCTGGAGCAGGCGCAGCGCAGCACGCCGGGCGTCGCCTTCGTATTCGCCAACCAGGGCGAATCGGCGGAAAAGGTGACTGCCTACCTCAAGGCAGAATCCCTGACGCTCCAGAACATGCTGCTCGACCCCGCCGGCAGCGTGGCCGCAGCGGCAAATGCGCCAGGCCTGCCGACCACCCTGTTTTTCGACGCCACGGGCAAGCTCGTGGAGCGGAGGATGGGTGAGCTATACCCGGCCACGCTGGCCCAGCGTCTCGAGCGGCTGCTCGAGGTGCATGGGGCGCCGGCGGCCACGCCGAACCAAACGACGAGGGAGCTGCAATGAACGTGTCGATTTTCCTGGTCCTGCACAACGCTGCGCTGCGTGTGCTCGGCCTGGCCGGACTGGCCTTGCTGTTTCTGTCTGCCTCGCCGGCCCTGGCTGACGATAACTTCTTGTCGCCCGAGCAGGCATTCAAGTTTTCCGCCCGCATGGAGGGGAATGAGGCCGTGCTGGGCTATGACATTGCACCCGGGTATTACATGTACCGCGAGCGGTTCGCGTTCGAAGCGCGCGGAGCCACGACGGGCACGCCGGAAATGCCGCCAGGGACCGTCGTCTACGACGAGACCTTCCAGAAAAACGTCGAGACCTACCGGGGCACGCTGACGATCCGGGTTCCAATGACCGGTAACGGCAGGTTTACGCTGGCGGCGACGTCCCAGGGCTGTTCGGACAAGGGCATCTGCTACTCGCCGACGACGTCATCCGCAACGCTCGTTGCCAGTGATGCAGCGCCTGACCCGACGGCCCCACCCGCGGGACGGACGGGTGCCCCTGCCGGCCGCATCGAGACCGCCCTGTTCAGCCGCGACCTGGCGCTGATCCTGCCCATGTTCCTCCTGCTCGGGCTGGGGCTCGCGTTTACACCCTGCGTGCTGCCGATGATGCCGATCCTGTCGTCGATCATTGTCGTCGATCATTGTCGGGCGCGGCGTGCAAGGTTCGCGCATGCGCGGCCTTGGCCTGTCGTTCTCGTATTCGCTGGGCATGGCGCTCGTCTATACGGCGATGGGCATTGCCGCCGGCCTCGCGGGCCAGGGCCTGGCTGCCGCACTGCAGAACGCCTGGGTACTGGGCGGGTTTGCCCTCCTGATGATGCTGCTGTCGCTGTCGATGTTCGGTGTGTACGAACTGCAGATGCCGGCCGCTATCCAGACGCGGCTGATGGGCCGGTCGAACAACCGGGCGGCCGGCACCCATGCCGGGGTCTTTGCCATGGGCGCACTGTCGGCCTTGATCGTCGGGCCTTGCGTTGCAGCACCACTTGCCGGCGCCCTGGTCTATATCAGCCAGACCCGGGACGCGCTGATCGGCGCCAGCGCACTGTTCGCGATGGCGACCGGCATGAGTATTCCGCTCCTGCTGCTGGGCGCGTCTGCTGGAGCGCTGCTGCCGCGCGCGGGCGCCTGGATGGATGGCGTCAAGAAATTTTTTGGCGTGCTCATGCTCGGCACGGCCCTGTGGATCGCCTCCCCGGTGATACCGCCGCGCTACCAGATGATTGGCTGGGCCCTGCTCGGGCTGGGGTACGGGGTATGGCTGCTGTCGAGGAACCGCCACTCCGGCAACGTCATCGTCGGCGTGCTGGCAGCCGCACTGGGATCGATCCAGCTCGCCGGGCTGGCAGCCGGCGCCGCCGATCCGTTCACGCCTTTCACGCCGGCGGTCCAGGGGCAGGCGGCCGGGACGCCCTTCCAGCGCGTGCGCACCGTCGAGCAACTCGATGCGGCGCTGGCGTCTGCCAAGGGCAGGACGGTCATGCTCGACTTTTATGCGGACTGGTGCGTTTCGTGCAAGGAAATGGAGCGTTTTACTTTCTCGGACCCGCGTGTTCAGGCCGAGCTCGGCAAGCTTGTGCTACTGCAGGTCGACGCCACTGCCAACAATGCCGACGACCAGGCCCTGCTGAAGCGTTTCGGACTGTTCGGGCCGCCGGGGATCGTGTTCTTCGGCGCCGGAGCAAGCGAGATTCCGCATACGCGCGTAATCGGCTACCAGGACGCGGAAAAATTCCTGCGCTCGCTCGCCGCCCTGGCCGGGTCAGCCGGCTAATTCATTACAACAGATCATTTGGAGAACCTATGCATTATCTTGAAAAGACCGGCTGCGCGTTCGGCCTGGCCCTTGCCGCCTCGGTTTCCCCCGTCTTCGCAGCACAGCCGGTGCCGCCAGTCCTGAACGCCGCGGTCAGCGCTGGCGTCAAGGTGGTCAAGCAGTTTCCGGCGCCGTCCGGCCTGACCGGCTGGGTCGTGTCCCAGGGCGGGAAGCACTCCATCGTCTACACGACCGCCGACAAGAAGACACTCATCGCCGGCATGCTCGTCGACGAGCGCGGCCAGAACCTGTCGGCCCTGCACGAAGCGGCGCAGGTACCGCAACCCGACCTGTCGGCCGCATTCCGGCAGCTGGAAAAAACCGCCTACGTGGCCGAAGGCAGCACGCGCAATACCAAGAGCGTGATCTACGCATTTGTCGACGCGAATTGCCCATACTGCCATTCCATGTGGCAGGCGGTCCAGCCGTACGAGGCTGCTGGCCTGGAGGTGCGCTGGATTCCGGTGGCCACGCTTGGTCCGACGAGCATGCCGAAGGCCATCGAGGTACTCGCTGCCGCCGACAAGGTGGCGGCATTCCGGCGCATGCAAGAGAACCATGGCAAGCCATGGACGGCGCCTGCGGGAATCGCCGAAACATCCCAGCCGGCGATTGCGGCCACCATTCGCAAGAACGGTGAAGTCATGGACAGCTTCGGCATTGGCGGCACGCCGGGCGTTGTCTGGCGCGACAAGCAGGGAAAAACCCGCGTTAAGAGCGGCATGCCAAGGCTCTCGGAACTTCCCGCGATGACGGGCCTGCCTGAGCAGCGCAATACGAACTCCGCACTGGAGAAATTCATGTAAGCACGGCCAAAGGACTGCAGCGGGCGCCGTAAGACCTGACCCGCAGTCCACCATCTATATCGTGCGCTTCGGGCTGCCAGCGACTGTGAACGCCCGGAGTTCATCATCCGGGCGCGGCGGAGGCGCTCGTGCGCACGGCGAGATCCTGCGTTGCGAATACGCATCGAAGTCAGCATCTTTATTCTGAATCCGCAAGAAATTTCTTTTGAGAATCATTATTTCCCGCCCATAATCATGGTTCCAATGCTGGCCTGGTTTCAGGTAACCGCTCATATTACGTTGAGGCTGAGATGAAATTGCGAAACAAGATGGCTCTGTGCATGGCCATTGTCTTTATTCTATTTACTGTCGCCGTGGCCACGGCAATTTCCGGAATGCGCAACGCGGCGGAGAAATTCGATTCGTTTCTCGACCAGGACCAGGCTTTTTTGACGGCTACTAACACCTTGTATGCGCAAGGACTGCAGATGGGGCAGGCGTTGCGCAACATTATCCTTGACCCTGCCAATCAACAGGGCTACACGAACCTTGCGTCTGCGCGCGAGGCGTTTGCCAAAGAACTGGGCAGCTCGCGGTCGCTCGCGCGTTCGGACGCAGGCGCAGCGGCGACACTGTTGAAGATGCAGACATTACATGAGAAGCGCTCTGCGGTGCAGGACAAGGTTGTCGCGCTTGCCAAGCAGGACCAGGCCGGAGCGATCGCCATTCTGACCAGCGAGGAAACGCCGCTGTGGCGCGAAGCCCGCGCCGACCTGCTCAAACTGATCAAGGAAAAGAACCAGGCGGTTGAGCTTGCCAAAGCGGCGCTCGCCGCGCAGACGCACACCATGCTGATCCTGAGCCTCGTACTGGCTGCCGGTGCCATCGTCATCGGAGCCGCCGTTGCTTACTGGCTGACGCGCGACGTTACCCGTCAGCTCGGTGGCGAGCCTGCATACGCTGCCGCCATCGCCACGTCGATCGCGGCCGGCGACCTTACTGTCCGGATCGATGTCGATGACGAACGCAACAGCGCGAGCCTGATGTTTGCGATGCGCAAGATGCAGCAGAGCCTGGCCGCGCTGGTGTCGAAGGTGCGCGATGGTACCGATACGATCACGACAGCATCCGGCGAAATCGCCGCCGGCAATCTCGACCTCTCCGCGCGTACCGAAGAGCAGGCAAGCTCGCTCGAAGAGACGGCCGCTTCGATGGAGGAGTTGACCTCGACGGTGCAGCAAAACACGGAAAACGTCCGCCAGGCGAACGAACTGGCCACCCGGGCTTCGGAAGTGGCGGTGAAGGGTGGAGAGGTCGTCGATCAGGTGGTCGGCACGATGGGCTCGATTAACGAATCGGCCAAGCGCATCGTCGACATCATCGGCGTCATCGACGGCATCGCGTTCCAGACCAACATCCTGGCATTGAACGCTGCGGTCGAGGCGGCACGGGCAGGGGAGCAGGGCCGCGGGTTTGCCGTGGTCGCATCCGAAGTGCGCAACCTGGCCCAGCGCAGCGCTGCGGCAGCCAAGGAAATCAAGGGTCTCATCGGCGATTCCGTCGACAAGGTTGACCTCGGCAGCAAGCTTGTCACCGCTGCGGGAGAAACCATGAATGACGTGGTCGCCAGCGTGAAGCGGGTGACGGACATCATGAGCGAAATTACGATTGCCGGCCAGGAGCAGAGCTCGGGTATCGCCCAGGTGAATCAGGCGATCGCCCAGATGGACCAGGTGACGCAGCAGAACGCGGCTCTGGTGGAGGAAGCCGCAGCAGCGGCCGACTCAATGCAGGTCCAGGCGCAGGAACTGCTGGCCGTCGTCAGCACCTTTAAACTCGCAGCCGATGGCGGGCAGGGTAGGCCAATGCTAGACAACCGGCGGCGGCATGGCCTTCTCGCGGCACCCGTGGTGTAGGCGTTGCCACGGGCGGAGGTTATTATGTTGGCAGTGCTGAAATGATTGGTTGGCCGCATCCGCGCATATGCCTAGGCGTGCTGTTAGGATCAGGCGGTGTGGGTAAATCGGAAAAATCGACATTTTTCATAGGAGCGGTGGCGGACGCCGTCTCCGCCAGATTCAAGAAAAATCTATGGTCACCCTCCTTTTTGCAACCCCAATTTTGTATGATGGTGTGGCTTGCTCAAATCTATCCGGCGTCTGGTTGGAGACTTGCTCCGCGCCACGATGAGAGTCGCGCCTGACGGTCCTTAAAAGCCGCTCGGCTTGCAACAGCCGATTTTTATTCCAGGTTATCCGTCAGGCTGGTGTGCCGTTCACGTCATCCAATTTCAGCAGTCGCAAAACCAGGCAGGTGTAAGAAGCAAGCTCAAGAGGCCGTCATGCCACCATGACGGCCTCTTGTCGTTTAAATTCCGTGTGGTGCGCAGCAATCGCCCAAGCCGTGCGTGCCAGTTTGTTGGCCAGGGCGCAGGCTACGACGTTGGAGTGGCGCCGCATCAGCATCGAGCGCACCCATTGCGCCATGCGATCGGTCTGTCGCTCCAGGCGCTGCATGTACGCTCGGGCGCATTGCACGAGCAGGCGCCGAATATTCTTGTCGCCACGTTTGCTGATGCCGAGCAGGTTATTTTTTCCACCTGTGCTGTACTGCCGCGGTACCAGCCCGATCGATGCGGCAAAGTCGCGCCCGCATCGGTACTGCTTGCCATCGCCCACCTCGGCAGCGAGCATGCTGGCCGTGATCGGCCCCACGCCCGGTATCGACATCAAGCGCTGCCCGGGGTCATCGTCGTGCAATTGCCGGCCCAGTTCCTTCTCGATATCGGCGATCTGCTCGTCGAGATATTTGAAATGGCTGTGCAACCGCTCGAGCAGGGCCACCAGCCGTGCTGGCAGAGCTTGCTCTGCCAGCACGGAAGGCAGACGTCGAATCACTGCGTGGCCAACCGGAAGGCTGATCCCGAATTCCAGCAAGAAGCCATGGATCTGGTTGCTCGCCTTGACACGCTCGCGCACCAGCGTTTCGCGCACGCGGTGCAGCGCCGACAGACATTGTTGGGATTCGGTTTTCGGCGTTACGAAACGCATCGACGGACGGCATGCCGCCTCGCAGATGGCTTCGGCATCGATGAAGTCGTTCTTGTTACTCTTGACGAAAGGACGGACGAATTGCGGGGAGATCAGCTTCACATGGTGGCCGTAATGAGCCAGCAGCCGCGCCATATGATGGGCACCGGCACAGGCTTCCATCACGACTGTGCAAGCATGAAATGTGGCGAGGAATTCGACCAACTGCTTGCGGCTGAACTTCTTGCGCAGCAGGGCTTTGCCTTGGCGATCCTGGCCGTGCACATGAAAGCTGTGCTTGCCGAGGTCGATACCGATGAGCGTAACGTCTTGCATGATGGCCTCCGTCCAGAAAGAACAACACCCTGCAAGTTTAGTAACTTGTAGGGTGGAGGGTGACCATCTCATTAGCCACCGCAAGGTGGCTTTTTTCGTGCTTCGCCGGAAGAGTCATCAACTTGATCGGCACGGCGGTGTCAGCACCAGCCTGAGCCGCACGGTCTGGCCGTTGTCCGTCCCGCTCACCTGGAAACCGAGCTCGCGCACCAGGCTGATGGCTGCGACATTCTGAGACAAGGTGTCGGCCACGATTTCGCCGGTGCCGCGCATGCGGCAATAGGCGATCAGCTTGTTCATCAGGAGCCGGCCCAGGCCGCGCCGTTTCAGGTCGGAGCGCACGACGAGCGTGCACCTGGCCATTACATTGTCCGGATCGGCGACGACGCGCGCCACGCCCAGGGTCTGGGCCTGGCCCTCCGGTGTCAGGGCCGTGGCGATGAACGCCATTTCGCGGTCGTAATCGATTTGCGTGAAGCGGGCCAGCTGCGATGGCTGCATCTCGTTCACGCGGATGAACAAGGGGTAGTGCAGATCGTCCGGGGCCAGCTCCCTGAAAAACGCGGTGTGCGCGGCGCCGTCTTCGGGCCGGATCGCCCGGATCGTGAGCGTTCGCCCATGCCACGCGAGCGTCTCTTCGAGCTCCCTGGGATAAGGTCGGATCACGAGCCGCGCCAGGGGATCCGCACCTGCCGCCGCCGCGGCCAGGCGGATGCGGGCGTCGAGTGCGATCACCCCGCTGGCGTCGGCCAGCAGCGGATTGATATCGAGTTCGGCGATGTCAGGCAGGTCGCTCACCAGCTGTGCGACCTGGACCAGGGTCCGGCAAACCGCGTCGATATCGGCCGGCGGGCGGTTGCGGTAGCCGGCCAGCAGTTTCGAGACCCGGGTGCGCGCGAGCATGTCGCGCGCCAGCACCATGTTCAGCGGAGGCAGGGCGATCGCGTGGTCGTCCATGACTTCGACCGCGACACCGCCCTGGCCGAACAGGATCACCGGGCCAAAGGTCGGATCGGTCGTCATTCCAATGATTACTTCGCTCGCCTGGGGCCGGCGCGCCATGGCCTGCACCGAAAAGCCCTGCAGGCGCGCCGCCGGCAGCAAGGCCGACAGCCGTTCCTGCATCCCTTGCGCGGCGCTGAAGACCGCCAGCGCCGTTTCCAGGTCGAGCGCCACGCCGCCGACGTCGGACTTGTGGTTGATGTCCGGCGACAGGATCTTGACGGCGACCGGGAAGCCGATTTCCTGCGCGCTGACCATGGCTTCCTCGACGGTGCGGGCAATCCGTGTTTCCACCACCGGGATGCCATACGCGGCCAGTACCTGCTTGGCTTCCGGTTCGGACAGCATGGTGCGTCCGGCCGCCAGTGCCGCGCGGATCACCGCGCCCGCCGCCGCCCGGTCGGTCGGGATGTCGACCGGGTTCGAGGAAGGGACCTGCATCAGCAGATCCTGGTTGCGCTGGTAGTGGACGATCTGGAGGAAGGCCTGCACCGCTTCCTCCGGTGTGTCGTAGGTGGGAATCCCGGCATCGGAGAACATGCGGCGCGCCGCGGCCACCGACTCGCCGCCCAGCCAGCAGGCCAGGACGTTGCGCGCCGTGTCGCGCAGCAGCGGCAGCAGCGCATTCGCGATCTCGACGCTGGGAACGATGGCCGTGGGCGCGTGGATGAACAGGATCGCATCCGAGCCCGCGTCCTGGAGAAGGATCCTGAAGGCGTCGGCGTAGCGGCTGGCGGGCGCATCGCCGATGATGTCCACCGGATTCGCATGCGACCAGTGCGGCGGCAGCACGGCGTCGAGCGCGGACTGGGTCGCCGGGGACAGCGTGGCCAGGGTGCCGCCGCTACAGACCAGTTCATCGGTTGCCATCACCCCGGGGCCGCCGCCATTGGTCAGGATCGCCAGACGCGCGCCGTCCAGGCGCTGGGCGCGCGCGAGGGTTTCCACGGCCCCGAACAAATCCTCGGTCGCAAACACGCGCAGCATGCCGGCGCGCCGAAACGCCGCATCGTAGACGGCATCCGATCCGGCCAGGGCGCCGGTATGGGAAGCGGCCGCCCGGGCACCCTCGGGCGCGCGGCCGGATTTCAGGATCAGGGTCGGTTTGTTGCGCGCGGCGGCGCGTGCGGCCGACATGAACTTGCGTGCCAGGCGCACGTCTTCCATATAGATCAGGATCGCGCTGGTATCGGGATCGGTGGCCAGAAAATCGAGGACATCGCCGAAATCGATGTCGGCGCTGTCGCCCAGCGAAACGAATTTGGAAAAGCCGATGCCGCGCGTGCGTGCCCAATCGAGTACCCCGGTCACCAGCGCGCCTGACTGCGACACGAAGGCGAGTTTGCCGGGCAGCGCGTTGGTATGGGCAAAACTGGCGTTCAGGCCGATGCCGGGCACCAGCAGCCCGACGCAGTTGGGCCCGAGCAGGCGCAATAAATGGGGCCGGGCAGCGTCCAGGGCCGCCTGGCGCAGGCTGGTTCCGCCGGCTTCGTCGAGCGCGCCCATGCCCGCCGTCGGCACGATCGCGGCGCGCGTTCCGGCCCGTCCCAGTTCGGCAACGATGCCGGGCACGCTAGCCGCGGGCGTGCAGATGATGGCAAGGTCCGGCACGCTGGGCAGGGCCGCCACATTCGCATAGCTGGTTCGCCCGACCAGCATTTGATGCTTCGGGTTGACCGGGTAGATCGGCCCCAGGAAGCCGCCGTCGATCAGATTGCGCAGCACCGTGGCACCGACGCTGTGGGGCCGCTCGGAAGCGCCGATGACCGCAACCGAACGCGGCGCAAACAGGAATTCAAGGTTTCGGATACTCATGGTCGTCCTTTGTCATACGCGATTCAATGGTGCTTGACGACAGGAGGGGACCTCCCCCGGTGCAAACCTGGATGCGCTCGATCAGGCATCCCGCTGAAAGGCTCAGCAACTTACGGTGCGCTTATTTTTGGCTGCGGTCAATCGCCGATCGCCACGCCGCCTGTGCCTTTCGTGGCGCCTGACCCTGGCAAGATCGATGGGGCGCCCCGACACGCGCCCATGGTAATGTTGACGGCGTGCACTGTGTTCCTGTTGTCGTGAACTGATCGGGAAGGATAATCCATGCGTTTTGGGGAATGCCGCAGGACCGCTGTCGGCGATGCTGTCCTGCTCGTCGTGCTCGGGCTGCTCGGACGCGGCGCTGCCGCCCAGGTGGCGCCGGCGCCGCCCGCCGAGACCGGGCTGGTGCCGACCGTCCTGGTGACGGCCCAGCGCCAGAGTCAGTTGCTGCAGGACGTTCCCATGTCGGTCACGGCGCTGACGGCGGCCGACCTGGGCGCGCGCCAGATCAACAACGCACTCGACCTGCAAGCCGGCGTCCCGAACCTCAACTTCACCAAGTCCATGTTCGATGGCGCGACCTTCACCATCCGCGGGGTGGGCGACCTGTGCGTGGGCGTGTCCTGCGACCTGGCGACCGCCATCCATGTCAACGAGCTGCCGGTCATGCAGCCGCGCATATTCGAGACCGAGTTTTTCGATTTGCAGCGCATCGAAGTCCTGCGCGGACCGCAGGGCACGCTGTACGGGCGTAACGCGACGGCGGGCGTGGTCAACTTCATTACCGCGCGCCCGAGCTTCGATCGACAGCACGGCAGCCTCCAGGTGGAAGCGGGCAGCTACGGCACGCGCAGGCTCGGCGGCATGTGGAACCTCCCGCTCGACGAGCGCGCCGGCCTGCGCCTGGCCGGCACCTATCTCAAGCGCGACGGGTACACCAGGAACCTGTTCGACGGCAGCCGCATCGACGGACGCGACCTGGCCGCGCTGCGCGCCACGCTGCGCCTGCTGCCGGGCGAGGCCACCACCTTCGACCTGATCGGCTCGTATTTCCGCGAGCACGACAACCGCACCCGCTTTTCCAGACAGCTGTGCGCGCGCGACGAAGTCGGCATCATGGGTTGCCGCGGCGACCGGCTCGGCCCGGATGCGCCGAATTTCCACGGCAGCGTCACCGGCGTGCTCGGCTCGCGCGAGTTCTTTGCCCTGGCCAGCGGCGGCAACCCCATGTTCGCCAACCTGGGCTTGTCGAGCGTGTACGGAGCGGACCCGGTGTATGGCGGCGTGCGCTCGCCGGCCAGCCTGCGCGAGGTCAATTCCGACCTGGCGCCGTCCTATCTGGCCGAGAACGCGCAGCTGATGCTGCGGCTCGAGCACACGTTCGCCAGGCATTACGCTTTGACCGCGATCGGGGGCTATGTTCGCGACCGGACCGATCAGCGCGCCGACCTGAACCTGTCGGCCGCCAATCCCCTGACCGCGAACGCCGGCTTGCTGAACTTCGCAGCGCTGGGCGACGCGCCGCCCCAGGCTTTTCCGGGCGGCGTGAATCCGTTTACGCCCGCGGCCCGGGCCTTGTTCCCGAACGGCGTGGCGGCAGGCGTGTGCACGTCGGCGCCGAACCGCCAGTACACCGGCATTTTCGGCGGCCATGTCGCCGACTGCTCGGCGCGCGGCGCGGAGTTCGAACGCTTTCGCGACCGCTCGCGCCAGCGCACGGCGGAAGTCCACCTCGGCAGCAAGTTTGACGGCCCGTTCAACTTCCTCGCCGGCGCCATCTATCTCGACTACCGGCGCGATACCGATTATTTCGTGAACCTGTTCGCGGCCGACTACGCGGCGGCGGTCTTGGGCGCGCTCACCAGCCTCGGCCAGCGCGCGGCCGGGAACCCCGACTATCCGAACGTGTTCGTCGGACCGCCTTTCTATAATTCGGAACAGCCCGAATTCGCCCTGCGCAGCCACGGCGTGTTCGGGGAGGCTTATTACGACCTCGGCGACAAGCTCAAGCTGACCGGCGGCTTGCGCTATTCGAGCGACGACAAGCGCCAGCGCCAGCGCGCCGTGCTGCTCTCCTTGCCGGTCCCGTTCGGCGCGCAGGACGCCTTCGCCTCGCCCTACGTCGCCAGTTTCGATGCCGACGGCGGGGTCGACGGCAACCAGCTCTACGCGGACCAGAGGATGAAGTCGAGCGCGCTCACCGGCCGCCTGGTGGCGAGCTACCAGCCGGACAAGCACAGTCTCTACTTTGCCTCCTACGCGCGCGGCTACAAGGCGGGCGGCATGAACCCGGCCAATCCGGCGGCCTTCCAAACGGCGGCCGAATTCAAGAAGGAAACGCTCGATGCGCTGGAACTGGGCGCGAAGCATACGCTGCTCGGCGCAAGACTGAGCCTGGGCGCGAGCCTCTTCGCCATGCGCTACAAGGATTTGCAGATCAGCCGCCTGCTGGCGCGCGCGGCCGTCAACGACAATGCCGACGCCGACATCTACGGCGCCGAGCTCGAGTCGGCCTTCGTGCCGGTGCGCGGTCTGCGGCTCAACCTGGCGGCCAGCCTGCTCACGACGCGTCTCAAGGCGCTGTCCATCGTCGATCCGCGCGACCCCGCCGGCGGCCGTTCGGACGTGGTCGTGATCAAGGACCTGACCAACGGCGCCAACTGCGCCGTGATTCCGGCGGCCGGCGGCAGCGGCGCCGGGGCCAGCGTCCTGGTCGCGGCCGTGAACAGCGCTCTCGGACTGCGCGCGCCCGTGCCCTTGCCGGGAACCGGCGCGCTGGGCGCCTTCAGCGTGTGCGATGCGCTGCGCGCGGCTGGCGCAGCGCCATACACGGTCAGCAACGGCGTCGAGACGAATCTTGCGGGGAATGAACTGCCGCTGTCGCCGCGCATCAAACTGGCGACCGGTGCCGAGTATGCGTTCGGCATCGGCCGTGGCTTGCGCATGGTCCCGCGGATCGACCTGCATTACACGGGCCGCAGCTTTTCCAGCGTCTTCAACAAGCCGCTCGACCGGATCCAGGGCTATGCCACCGTGAACGCCCAGCTCCAGCTGGCAGGCCCGAGGGAACAGTGGTTCGTGCGCGCCTATGTCCAGAACCTGACCGCCAACAACGCGACCACGGGGCGCTTCGTCGCCACCCAGTCGGCGGGCTCGTACACCAACGTGTTCCTGCTCGAGCCGCGCCGCTTCGGCCTGGTGGCCGGCACCCGCTTATAAACCGGGCGCTTTTTTCCTGCGCTTGGGCGCGCCGCCGGCGATCCGCTTGACGCGGGCGGGGGCCGGCGCCGGGCGCGCCAGCACCAGCGCCAGGTCGGTCGTGAGGCGGTGCAGCGAGAGCAAATCGAACGACGCCGCCAGGACCGCCCGGCCGAGCGCTGCGTTGCCGGTTTCGACCTGGGTGACGATGCAGTGGAGGGAAGCGAGCAGCAGCGCATTCTCGGCCAGGCGCGTGTGCAGGCCGTCGAAGGCCAGCGCCTCCATTACCTTTTCCTCGTGCGCCAGATCGGCCTCGATCGCGGCCACGACCGTCTCGAACCCGGCACAGAATTCGGCGTCGGTCAGGCTGGTCTGTTCATGCAGGCGGGCGAACAGGAGCTTGCGCGCGTGGCGCAGGGCCGCGGCGGCCGTATGGGCGGGTGAGGGCGAGAGCGGAGCCATGACACGGCGCGGGCGGGAAGGAATTCGGCCAGTGTGCCTCCGCTACCGACACGAACTTTGCGATAGATCAAAGTGCACGACCAAAAAATTCCGCAGCGGCGCGATTCACCGCGCAAGCTAGGTCATGACTGCCTGCCCGGCCTGCTTCTTATCGCCAGTCAAAGCCGCGGCGGCGGCGCGATGGGAGCATAGCTTGGTTTCCAGCAAACCGAGACCAGGCATGGATGCGCTATTACGCTATTTCGAGGAAGAGCTGGGACTGTTCGGCGACTATGCGCGCGAGTTCCGCAGCCGCTTTCCCAAGCCCGCGGGGGACTTGCATATCGCCGGCGAGAGCTACGAGGATCCGAGCGTGGCGCGCCTGATCCAGTCGGTCGCACTGCTGAGCGCACGGATCCACAAGCGCCTCGACGACGACTACCCGAAGTTCACCGAGTCGCTGCTGGAAAGCCTGTATCCGCATTACCTGCGCCCGCTGCCCTCGTATTCGGTGGCGCGGGTCACGCAGCCGGGGCAGGGCGACTTCGCCGGCATCGCCCGCGGCACGCTCTTGCGCAGCACGCCGGTGGCCGGCACGGTCTGTCAGTTCCGGACCGTCTACCCGGTCCTGACCGGCCCACTGCGCGTGGTGCACGCGGCCTTGGCCATTCCGCTCAACGCGCCGCGCGCGGCCAGGCCGGCGCGCGGCATCGGCGCCGGCCTGGCGATCGGATTCGACGTGAAATGCCTGTCCAGGCTGTGCGCGCAGGGCCTGGGCCGGGTGCGGCTGTTCGTCGACGGCGAGCCCTCGCTGCGCGCCGCCCTGATCGACGCGCTGTTCATGCGAGCGCGCGGCGCCTGGGTCCAGGCCGAGGCCAGCGAGGCCTGGCTGCCGCTGGCGCGCGTGCCGCTGCGCCTGGCCGGGCTGGAGGAGGACGAGGCGCTGCTGCCGGCGCCGGCGCGCGCCCATCCGGCCTTCCGCCTGCTGACCGAGTATTTCGCCTATCCGGAAAAATTTCATTTCATCGATATCGACCTGGACGAAGCGGCGCGCCTGTTGCCGGCCGGCTGCGAGCGCTTCACGCTGCACCTGGGCCTGGCGGGGCTGGCGGGCGACAGCGACGCCGCACGCATGCTGGCGCCGCTGTCGGCGCGTCACCTGCTGCCCGGCTGTACGCCGGTGGTGAACCTGTTTCGCAAGGCCGGCGACGCCATCCAGCTGACCCACACGCGCGCCGAATACCCGTTGGCGGCCGATGGGGCGCACGCCGCGGCCTTCGACATCCACAGCATCGACAAGGTCTGCGTCGTGCGCGAAACGCACGGCGCAAGCAGCGTCACCGAGTTCCGGCCGCTGTACGCGGTGCGCCACGAGGGCGGCGGCGCGCCCGGGCATTTCTGGGTGGCGCGGCGCGACGAGCGCCTGGCCCGCACCAGTCCCGGGCATGAACTCAGGCTGGCGCTGGTCGACCCGGATTTCAGTCCGAACCAGACCGGCAGCGCGACGATTTCCACGGAACTGACGTGCACCAACCGCGACCTGCCGACCCGGCTGCGGGTCGGCCAGGCGGGCGGCGACCTGCTGGCCGAATCGGCAGCCGGCGTCCTGCCCTTTACCTTGCTGCGCACACCGACGCCGAGCTTGCGCTTCGGCGGCGGCGATGGCGCTCACTGGCGCCTGATCTCGCACCTGGCGCTGAACTATGCCGGCTTGACCACGCCGGGCCTGCCCGACTTGCAGAACATGCTCGCCTTGTACGACTTGCCGCGCTCGCCGATCGCGCGGCGCCAGATCGGCGGCATCCTCAAGCTCGAACACGGCGCGGTGCGCGCCTGGCTCAGGACGCGCCCGGTATCTTCGCTGATGCCGGGTGTCGCGATCCGCATGACGGTCGACGAGCAAGCCTTCGTCGGCAGCTCGCTCTACGTGTTCGCGCGGGTGCTCGATTGCTATTTCGGGCTGAACAGCCAGCTCAACTGCTTCACGCGGCTCGAGATCGTCTCCAGCCAGACCGGAGAGGAAATCCTCGCATGCGCCCCCCGCACGGCCGAAACGCTCAGAGCCTGATCGAGCGCCTGCTGGCGGCGCCCCACGAATTCGAGTTCGTGCAGGCCGTCGCCATCCTGCTGGCCTGGCTGGCCGAGCGGGGCGTGCCGCGCGAGCAGGCCTTGCAGCGCTGCCTGCGTTTCGAAAACAGCCTGGAACTGGGTTTCCCGGCCTCCGAGATCGAGGCCATCACGCCGGAGGACGACGACCGTTTCGCGATCACGCCCAGCTTCATGGGCTTACTCGGGGCACAGGGCGCGCTGCCGGCCCACGTGACCGAACGCATCGCCGCCTGGCAGGGCGAACGCCATGACGCGGCGCCGCGGGCGTTTCTCGACTTATTGTCGAACCGGATGCTGGCGCTGTTCTACCGTGCCTGGCATGCCTCGCGCGTCGAGCACCTCGCCGCCGGCAGGGACGGCGGCGCCGACCGCTTCCGGCCGCTGCTGCTGGCGCTGGCCGGCTGGCCGGCGCAGGCCGGGGCGGAGCCGGACGCGCCGCTCGCCAGCTTGTCCGCGCATTTCGCCGGCATGCTGCAACAGCGCCCCTGTTCCGGCGTGGTGATCGAGCGCATGCTGTCGGCGTTTTTCGGCGTCGCCGTGCGCCTCGAAGAGGCGGTCGGCTACTGGGATGTCCTGCGGCCGGGCGAACAGAGCGCGCTGGGCGTGAATGCCGAACTCGGGAAAAACATCTTGCTGGGCGAGCGTAGCTGGCGGCCCGACCTGCGCGCCCGGCTGCGCATCGGTCCCCTCGACACGGCCGCTTTCGCGCGTTTCCTGCCCAGTGGCGAAGCCAGCGCGGCATTGCGCGCCATCCTGGGCCGCTACGCCGAGCCCACGGTCGGTTTCGAAGTCCAGCTCGTGTTGCGCGCCCAGGACGTGCGCCCGCTGCGCCTGGCGCACCCCGCGCCCGCCAGCGGGCGGCTCGGACGCGACAGCTTTCTGGTCGACGGCCAGGCGCCGGCGGACCGCGCCGACATGCGCTACCTGGTCCTGCCGATGGCGCCGCTGGGACCGGCGGCGCCCCAGCGGCAGCCGGCCTAGTTCAAGGTGAGGCCGGAAAAGTCGGCCGCCTTGCTGTTGAAGGCGACGGCGCACACATTGGTCGGGTACTCGTAATCGAAGGCGACTTTGCCGGCGCTGTCGAGGGCGACCAGCTTGGTGCGGGTGCGCGCCGCCAACACCGAATAGGTGATCAGGTAGTGGTTGGCCACGCCGCCCTCAACCACACTCGAGCAGATATCGGAATAGATGGCGGGCGTCGGCGCGTGGCGCCAGGTCTCGACGGCGGTGCGCGCCACTTCGTCGATCGCGTAGCGCGACGGCGTGCTGACGTCGCGCGTGATGCCGGGCGATGTACCTGCCGGATGGTTCAGGCTGCCCAGGCCATTATTGAACAGCAGCAGCTCGCCATTCGCGGCGATGGAGACCGAATGCTGCCCCACGGGTGGATTGCCCGACTTGAGCTTGAGCGCCAGCGCGCGCAGCGACAGGTAGTCGACATACCAGTGCTTGGTGGTGTCGCCCAGCAGCCACTTGATGCGGCCGGTCGCGTAGTCGATCTTGACGACGAAATTCTCGCGGCTCGAAATGAGCAGCGAATCGTCGGCGGCGACATAGTAGGCCGAATTCATGTGGAACCAGTCGGCGCTGTCGCGCACGAAATTGGCGGGATCGTCGCCGCCCGCGAGCATGGCGGCGCGGAAGATGGCGCTCAGGTCCCATTCCTTGAGCACCGTGCCGGCCGCCGTGATTTCGGCGAGGACCGATTCGGGCTTGGGCACGCCGCCGTCGATCGCGTCGAGTTCGGCGAGGAAGCCGCTCTTGCCGGGCGTCAAATCGTGATGGAAATTCGTGTAGCGCGTGGCCGCCAGCGGCTGCGTGGTGTAGCTGCCGTCGAGCTCGAGGCGAAACAGCTCGGCCGAGGTGGCGCTGCCGATGGTGAAGGCGTCGCCGTTGAACAGCGAGGAGATCGAGTTGTTGGGGCCGGCGCCGACCCAGCGCAGGTTGCCGTCCGTGTCGAGCACCGCCGGCGTGGTGAGGGCGTTCTGGATCACCATGAAGTCGAAGCCGGGCGAGACCGCGGCGCTGCGCGGGCTCAGCACCTGCGGCGTGGTGTAGACCGCGCCGGGGCCGGTGTAGGCGGGGGTGGCGATGGTCACGGGTTCGACATGGGTCGAGGCGTCGCGAAAGCGCGCCGTGACGGTGACGCTGTTGCGATAGTCGGCATACAGGCCGAACACGGCAAAGCGCAGGCGCTTGTCGGCGGCGTGCCAGGCGCCGCTGCGCTCGAGCCGGGCGCGGGTATAGGTGACGGCGACCGGTTTCGAGAAGGTGCCTGGCTTGGGCGCCACCGCGAACGAGACGCTGTCGAGATCGGCGAAATCGTCGAGCTTGAGCGCCAGGGCCGCGATGAAGGGCGTCACGCCCGGCGTCTGGCCGGCGACGCCGACATGGGCCTTCTCGGCCTGGGTATCGTCCTCGGTCAGGCGGCTGCAGCCCGCGGCCAGCAGGCAGGCAAGCAACACCATACAATAGCGGATCGAGATCTTCATGCGTTCTCCAGTAAGCGGAAACTGACGAGTTAGTGCTTCGATATGCAACCCGGCAGTAAGTTCACACGCTTTATCGCGTGCGATGTCCGGATCAAGAAAGGGAAAGAACCCCATGGGCGACAACACCGGCCAGCTTGCCAAGATTGCCGTGACCAGCTTTGATATTTCCGGCATGACATGCGCCTCCTGCGTCGCACGGGTCGAGAAAGCTTTACGCGCGTTGCCCGGGGTGGTCGATGTCAGCGTCAACCTGGCCACCGAGCGCGCCAGCGTGCGCGGCGCCGCGCCGCCGGAGACGGTCCTGGCCGCGGTCGCCAAGGCCGGATACGAGGCCAGGATCACGGTCGCGGCCCGGCCGCCGGCGCCCGCCGCGTCGTCCTGGCCGCTGCTGCTGGCGGCGCTCCTGACGGCGCCGCTGGCCGCCCCGATGCTGGGCCACTGGTTCGGGGCCGACTGGTCGCTGCCCGGCGCGCTCCAGTGGCTGCTGGCCACGCCGGTGCAGTTCTGGCTGGGCGCGCGCTTCTACCGCGCCGGCTGGAAGGCGCTGCGCGCCGGCAGCGGCAACATGGATTTGCTGGTCGCGCTCGGCACCAGCGCCGCCTACGGCCTGTCCGTGTATTTATTCGCGCAAGGCGCCGTCCACCTGTATTTCGAATCGTCGGCGGTCGTGATCACGCTGGTCCTGCTCGGCAAGTGGCTCGAAGCGCGCGCCAAGGGGCAGACGGTGGAGGCGATCCGCGCGCTCGAAGCGCTGCGCAGCTTGGATGCCATCGTGCGCCGCGACGGCGTCGACATGACCGTCGCGCTGGACGCGCTGCGCGTGGGCGACCTGCTGGTCGTGCGCCCCGGCGCGCGGGTCGCCGCCGACGGCCGCGTGGTGGAGGGGCGCAGCCACCTGGACGAGTCGCTGCTGACCGGCGAGAGCCTGCCGCTGGCGAAGGAACCGGGCGCGCGCGTGACCGGTGGCGCAGTCAACGGCGAAGGCCTGCTGCTGGTCGAGGTGAGCGCGGTCGGGGCCGCGACCATGCTCTCGAAGATCATCCGCCAGGTCGAGGATGCGCAAGCGGTCAAGGCGCCGGTCCAGCGCCTGGTCGACCGCGTCAGCGCGCTGTTCGTCCCGGTGGTGCTGATCGTGTCGCTGCTGACCTTGCTCGGCTGGGGCCTGGCCAGCGGCGACTGGCAGGGCGCGCTCCTGAACGCGGTGGCGGTGCAGGTGATCGCCTGCCCGTGCGCGCTGGGACTGGCCACGCCCACCGCCATCATGGTCGGCACCGGCGCCGCCGCGCGCCACGGCATCCTGATCCGCGACGCCGCGGCGCTCGAGCGCGCGCATGCGGTCGACACCGTCTGCTTCGACAAGACCGGCACCCTGACCGAGGGCCGGCCGCGGCTGGTCGCGGTCGAAGGCGCCGACCCGCATCTGGTGGCGACCCTGGCCGGCGCCGTGCAGCGCCAGAGCGACCACCCGCTGGCCCAGGCCGTGCTGGCCTGGGCCGACGAACGCGCCCTGGCGCTGCCCGCGGCAGGTGCGGCGCGCGCCTTGCCCGGGCGCGGCGTGCAGGCCGAGGTCGACGGTGTCATGGTCTATCTCGGCAATGCGCGCCTGGTCGAGGAACTCGGCGGCGCGCTGGCGCCCCTGCGCGCGGCGGCCGCCCGCCACGAGGCGGACGGCCGCACGGTATCGCTGCTGGCGCGCGGCGCGCCGGGCGCGGTCGAGGTACTCGGCTTGCTGGCCTTCGGCGACCGTCTCAAGGAGGGCGCGCTGGACGCGGTCGCGCGCCTGCAGGCGATGGGTGTGCGCTGCGTGATGCTGACCGGCGATAACCCGGGCGCGGCGCGCGCGGTGGCCGCCGCGCTCGGCATCGTGGAGTACACGGCGCAGGTGCTGCCCGGCGAAAAGGCCGACGCGGTCCGCGCGCATGGTGCGCAAGGGCGCACGGTGGCGATGGTCGGCGACGGCATCAACGACGCGCCCGCGCTGGCCGCGGCCGATGTCGGCATCGCCATGGCCGGCGGCACCGACGTCGCGATGCACACCGCCGGCATCACCCTGATGCGCGGCGACCCGCGCCTGGTGGCCGACGCGATCGACATCTCGCAGCGCACCTGGCGCAAGATTCGCCAGAACCTGGGCTGGGCCTTCGTCTACAATCTGGTCGGCATTCCGCTGGCCGCCTTCGGCCAGCTCAACCCGATGCTGGCCGGCGCCGCGATGGCCTTCAGTTCGGTGAGCGTGGTCGCCAACGCGCTGCTGCTGCGCGGCTGGCGGCCGAACAGTGTTGTCATGGCCGGCAGCGTGCCGGCCCCCCAATCGACAGGAGAAGACAGGATGCTTGAATTGACCGTGGAAGGCATGAGTTGCGGCCATTGCGTGGGCCGCGTGACGAAGACCGTGCAGGAGATCGACCCCGGCGCCAGGGTGGAGGTGGACCTGGCGACCAAGAAGGTGCGCATCGACAGCGCGGCCGACCGCGAGCGCATCGCGGCCGCGATCGGCGACGCCGGCTACCCGGTGAGCGCAGGGATCTAGGGTGGACCGCGCCGCCCGGCGTGGTCATGCCGGGCGCTGGATGGATCAGTGCTTGTGCGTGGCCGGCTTGCGTACGGTGACCGGCTCCCCCGCTGGCGCGGCGGCCGGCCCCGGCGCTTGCGGCGCCGCCGGCAGCGTGCCGCTCCACTCGCGCGCCACCGTGCCCGCCGGGTGCTTGTACCAGCCCGGATCGCGGTAGTCGCCGCGCGCCAGGCCTTCGCGCACCTTGATCACCGTGAACATCCCGCCCATCTCGAGGTTGCCGAAGGGCCCGCGTCCATCCATCATCGGCAGCGTGTTTTCCGGCAGCGGCATCTTCATGTCGCCCATCGAGCCGCCCTTGTCGCCCATGACCATGTAGCCGGGGATCAGGTCGTTGATCTTGCGCGCCACGCCGCGCTGGTCGACCCCGATCAGGTTCGGCACGTCGTGGCCCATCGCATTCATCGTGTGGTGCGCTTTGTGGCAATGGAAGGCCCAGTCGCCCGGATTGTCGGCCACGAATTCGATGGCGCGCATCTGGCCCACCGCGATGTCCACGCTCACCTCCGGCCAGCGCGCCTCGGGCCGCACCCAGCCGCCGTCGGTGCCGGCTACCTCGAAGCGGTGCCCGTGCAGGTGGATCGGGTGGTTCGTCATGGTCAGGTTGCCGACCCGGATCCGGACCCGGTCGCCCAGGCTTGCCACCATCGGATCGATGCCGGGGAAGACGCGGCTGTTGAAGGTCCACAGGTTAAAGTCGAGCATGGTGTTGGTGCGCGGCGTGTAGCTGCCCGGCTCGATGTCGTAGGCGCCCAGCAGCAGCACGTAGTCGCGTTCGACCGCATGCCGGCGAATATCCTTCGGGTGCGTCACCCAGGAGCCCATCATCCCCATCGCCATCTGCTGCATCTCGTCGGCGTGCGGGTGGTACATGAAGGTGCCGGCATGGCGCGCCACGAATTCGTAGACGAAGGTCTTGCCGGGTGCGATGCCGGGCTGGGTCAGGCCGGTGACGCCATCCATCCCGCAGGGCAGGATCTGGCCGTGCCAGTGGATGCTGGTGTGTTCGGGCAGCTTGTTGGTGACGAAGATGCGGACCCGGTCGCCCTCGACCACCTCGATGGTCGGCCCCGGGCTCTGGCCGTTGTAGCCCCACAGGTTGGCCTGCATCCCGGGTGCCAGTTCGCGCACCACGGGTTCGGCCACCAGGTGGAATTCCTTGACGCCGTCCTTCATGCGCCAGGGCAGGGTCCAGCCGTTCAGGGTCACCACCGGGTTGTAGGGCCGGCCGTTGGGCGGCGCCAGCGGGCGCCCGGTCGTGCCGGATGAATGGACCGGGGCTTCCGGCAAGGTGGCGGCGCCGGCCTTGCTGACCAGCGAGGCGCCGACCATGGCGACGCCGCTCTTGCTTAAAAATGTACGGCGCGAAGTCATTGTGCGTGTTCCTTCTGCAGTGGCGCCGCATGCACGACCGGGGCGCCGACGGCTTCCTCGAGGTCGGCATGCGCGCGCCAGAATTCTTTCAGGGCGTCGATGGTGGCGTTGACGGCGCCGGCCTGCTCGCGCGCGTCGGCCAGCAGGTCGAAGGGACTGGCCAGCATGCCGTTGTAGCGCAGCAGGGTCTCTTGCGCGATCTGGCGCCGCAGCGGAATCACCGCGTCGCGGTAGTGGCGCGCCAGGTCCCAGGCCGCGCGGTAGCCGAGATAGCGCTCGCGCGCCTGGCTGCGCGCATCGATCGCCGTCTCGGCCACGCGCCGCAGCGACTGCATGTAGAGCGCCTCGGCGCGCGCGCTGCGCGCCTGGCCCCAGTCGAACAGCGGCAATTCGACCGAGACTTCGTAGCCGCGCGCGGCCGGCATGCCGGTCGCACTCTTGTTGGCGAACCCGAGTTCGAGCACGTTGACGAAGCGCGTGCTGCGGGTCAGGCCCAGGCTGGCGGCGGTGGCGGCGGCCTCCTGGCGCGCCGCGGCGACGTCCAGGCGCGCATCGAGCGCGCGCCGTTCCAGGTCGGGCAGCTCGGCCGGTGCGCCGGGCAGTTCGGGCAGGCGTTCGGGCAGGCTGAAGCCGGTGTCGGCGCCCCACAGGCCGAGCAGCCGAATCAGGCGTTCGCGCGCGGCCACGCGCTGCTGCGCGGCGCGCGCGAGGGCGGCCGCTGCTTCGGCATGGAAGGCCTGTTCGCGCGCCAGGTCAAGCTTGCTGGCGTTGCCGGAGCGCGCCATGCGGCCGCGCAGTTCGGCGCTGGCCTCGGCCGCGGCGTTGACGCGGCGCGCGTAGTCGAGCGCCTGGCCGGCCGCGACGGCGTCGATCCAGGCACGCCGGGTCTCGAACGCGTGACGCTCGATCTGGGCGCCCACGGCCAGCTTGACCTGTTCGTAGCGCGCCCCTTCGACCCGGCGCGCCAGCGGCAGCGTCAGTACTTGCAACAGGCTGAAGGACAGCGTGCGTTCGATCTCGACCTCGCCGCCGCCGGCCAGGCGCTTGAAGCCGAGCGCGGGATTTTGCAGGCGCGCGGCCTGCGCCAGGTCGGCCTGGGCGATACCCACGTTCCAGTAGCTCGCCTGCAGGCCGGGATGATTCAGCAGGGCGATGCGCACCGCGTCATCCATCGCAAGGGGCCGGGCCAGCAGGGCTTGCGTGGTCGCGGCCAGCGCGCGCGCATCGCTGTCGTCCAGCGCGATGCGCGGCGCCAGGCCGGCGCGTTCGCGCGCGCGCTGGGCGACGGCGTCGAAGCCGCCATCGGGCGTGACGCCGGCGCACCCGGCCAGCAACGCGAGCAGGGCCGCGCCGCTCGCGCGCCGCGGGAATGCGGCGGGGGTCATGGCGCACCGCCGTGCTGGTGCGGCGCGGGTGCGCCGGGCGCCGGCATGGCCGGGGCGCACGATTGGGGCGTATCCGCGTTCATCGCCGCGCAGCACGCCATCTTGCCGTCGGCGGCGCCGTCCTTGCCGCAGCAGGCTTGCTGGCCGCAGTTCGCGCAGCAGGACTGGGCGGCGGGGGCGGCCGGCATCGCGTGTCCCGCATGCGGATCGGCGCCGCCCATGGTCAGCATCATCGAATTGGTGGCGCCGACGATCCGGTTTTGTTCGCGCCAGACGCGTTCCGGACTGGCCGGCTCGGGCGCGGCTGGACGGTAGCCGGCGGCGGGATGGTAAATGGTGGCGGGCACCGGGGCGCTGCTGTCGGCAGCGGCGGGAGGCGTGGGAGTAGCGGCGTGGGCGCTGCCGGCCAGCAGGCACAGCGACGCCACGCGGGTCAGCGTGGGGACAAAGTTCATGACTTCCTCGTATAAAACGTTCGATGCGGCCGCGCATGGCGCGGCAAGGGACGGTTCAGGCGAGGCGAGGACGGGGAGGTCGTTCCGGCTGGGCCAGGCAGACCGAGGGCAGGCCGCCCGCGGCGAAGGCATGCGCGCTAGCGGCAGGCGCGTGACAGGCGAGATCGGGGACGCTGGCCGGCAGGAGCGCCGCGAAGATGGCGCAGGCGGCGCAGCTGGCGCATTTGACGCTGCCGCCGTGCGGCGTCTGCTGCCCCTCGTCACGCGCGCCTGGCGCCGCCGCTACCTGGTGGCAGGGCGGCACGGGCGCCGCGTGCATCCGGTGCATCGCCTGCGCCTGCGCCGGCAGCGTTTGCGGCGCGCAGGCCAGCATGCTGGCCGCCGCCATGCCCTGGTAGGGCAGCGCGAGCAGGAGCAGCCAGACGATGAGCGAGCGCAAGAGAGTATTCACGAAAATATTTTAGCATGCTGTCGCCTCTACGCGACGGTTACTAGTTGTCAACATAAGTTGTCAATGCTACCATCGCCCTTGTTGTTTCTATATCTCCCCCTCAAGGATGCCGCCATGACCTGGATTGCCCAGCTTCTGATTCCGCGCCGCAGGAAAAATCATCATGAGCTGGCTGGCCGTGCGGCCGAGGTCGTTGCCCATGTGCTGTCCGACATCGGCGTCGACCGCTTCCTGAACGGGACGCTGCTGATCGACCGCCAGTTCCGCGTGCGCTTCGTCAGCTGCTCGTCCGTCATCGGCCCGGTCCACGCGGCCGTGCGTGCCGACGCGCTGGCCCAGGCCCATGTGCTGCGCGGCGACGAAGGGCGCCTGGCGCTGGCCGCGCAGGCGCTGCAGCAGCAGATCGTGCGGCTGGTCGAGGAGCTGATGCCGGCCTTGCTGGCCCAGTCGCCGGCGCTGCGCGCACTGCCGCCACGGCGCTACCGCATCGCCGAACGGATCGCCTCGGCCTCGAAATAAACGCGCCGGATGGCGGGGTTGAAGGCCGCCACGGCGCTCTCCAGGCGCGCGATGGCGAGGTCGACCTCGTCGATGCGCATGCCGCGCTTGAAGCGCACCGCCGCCGTCAGCAGCACGTCGTCCGGTCCCAGCTGCATCGTCATCAGGTCGCCCACGCTGTCGATGGCCGGATCGGCGCTGAAGATCGCCTTCAGTTTCCCGGTCTGCTCGGGGCCGACGCTTTCCCCCACCAATAAGGCCCCGGTCTCGCGCGCCAGCGTGAAGGACGCCGCGATCAGGATCAGGCCGATCAGGATCGAAGCTGCCGGGTCGATGCGCGGATCGTCCAGCAGGTGGCCCAGGAAAATACCGGCCGCCGCGACCACGATGCCGGCCAGGGCCGCCGTGTCCTCGATGAAGACGGTGAAGGTCGACGCGTCCTTGCTGGCCCGTACCGTCTGCCAGAGCGAGGCGCCGGGACGGCGCCGGCTGTTCAGTGCGCGCCGCGAAACGTTCCAGCTGTATCCTTCGAAGATGAAGGCCACGCCGAGCACGATGTAGTTCCAGAACGGGTCGGTCAGGGGTTCCGGCGCGCGCAGGCTCTGGAAGCCATGGTAGATCGACAGGCCGCCGCCGAGCGAAAACACGGACAGGGCGACGATCAGCGCCCAGAAGTAGACGGCCTTGCCGTAGCCGAAAGGGTGGCGCGCGTCGGGCGCGCGCGCGGCGACCTTTTCGCCGACCAGCAGCAGCATTTCGTTGCCGGTATCGACCGCCGAGTGGATGCCTTCGGCCAGCATGGCGGCGCTGCCGGTCATGGCGGCGACGACGAATTTGGCGGCGGCGATGCCGAGGTTGGCGACGATGGCGGCGTAGATCACCTTGCGGCTGTCGGGCGCGGGAGCGTCCTTGCTGTCGGTCGTGTTGTTCTTAATGTCGGTCATGTTCGAAGATGGAGGTCAGGTTGCGGTCCAGTCTAGCGAATTTACCGCCGGAAGCCGGCACGGCTGCGTGTGCGGGCTTGCCATGAGCGTTCGCAACCTCGACAAACTGTTCGCGCCGCGCTCGGTGGCGCTGATCGGCGCGTCCAGCCGCCCGGGTAGCCTGGGCGAGACCCTGCTGCGCAACCTGCAGGCGGGCGGCTTTCGCGGCAGCATCCACCCGGTCAATCCGAAGTACACCGAACTGGGGGGCTTGGCGGTCGTGGCCAGCGTGGCCGACCTGGCCGGCGCGCCCGACCTGGCCGTCATCTGCACGCCGCCGGCCACGCTGCCGGCCATCATCCGCCAGCTCGGCGAGAAGGGCACGCGCGCCGCCGTGGTGCTCTCCGCCGGCCTGGCCCAGGCGCGCGACGAACGCGGCCGCTCGCTCAAGCAGGCCATGCTCGACGCCGCCCATCCCTACCTGCTGCGCATCCTCGGCCCGAACAGCGCCGGCTTGCTGGCGCCCGGCATCGGCCTGAACGCCAGCGTCGCCAACGGCGGCGCGCTGCCGGGCCGGATCGCCTTCGTCTCGCAATCGGGCTCGCTGATGACCGGGGTGCTGGACTGGGCGCGTTCGCGCGGCATCGGCTTTTCGCATTTCATCGCGCTCGGCGACTCGGCCGACGTCGACCTCGGCGACGTGCTCGATTACCTGGCCAGCGATGGCGTGACCGGCTCGATCCTGCTGTACGTCGAGCACCTGCGCTATGCGCGCAAGTTCATGTCGGCGGCGCGCGCGGCGGCGCGCAGCAAGCCGACCCTGGTACTGAAAGCCGGGCGCGTGGCGCGCGATGCGCGCGCGGCCGCCAGCGAGAGCGGGGCGCTGGCCGGGATCGACGACGTGTTCGACGCCGCGATCCGGCGCGCCGGCATGCTGCGCGTGTTCACCACCGAGCAGCTGTTCGCGGCGGTCGAAACCCTGGCCCACGCCAAGCCGCTGCACGGCGAGCGCCTGGCGATCCTGGCCAACGGCGCCGGTCCCGGCGTGCTGGCGCTCGACGCCCTGGTCTGCGGCGGCGGCAGCGCGGCCGACTTCACCCGGGAGACCGTCGAACGCCTGGTGGACGTGCTGGCGCCGGGCGCCGGCGGCAGCAATCCGCTCAACCTGCAGGGCGACGCGCCGGCCGAGCGCTACCGCCAGGCGCTCGAGATCCTGCTGCGGGACGGCGGCACCGACGCCGTGCTGGTGGTGCACGCACCCAGCGCCGGCGTCGACAGCGCCGACATCGCGCGCGCCATCGCGCCGCTGGCGCAAGGCGCCTCGCGCAACGTGCTCTCCTGCTGGCTGGGCGGCGATTCGGTGGCCGGCGCGCGCGAGATCGCCTCGAACGCCGGCATGCCGACCTTCGACACCCCCGAAGACGCGGTCGCCGGTTTCCTGCAGATCGTCCACTACCGCCAGAACCAGAACCTGCTGATGCAGGTGCCGCCCTCGGTGTCGGGCATCGGCGCCAGCGAGCGCGGCACGGCGCGCGCGCTGGTGCGCGAAGCGCTGGCGGGCGGGCGCTACCTGCTGTCGGACCCCGAGACCAAGGCCATCCTGCGCGCCTACGGCATGGACCTGGTCGAGACCCGGGCCGCCGCCGGCGTCGAGGAAGCCGTGCTCGCCGCGCGCGGCATCGGCTTTCCGGTCGCGGTCAAGATCCTCTCGCCCGACGTGATGCACAAGTCCGACGTCGGCGGGGTGGCGCTCGACCTCGACTCCGAGCAGGCCGTGCGCGCCGCCGCCGAGCGCGTGCGCAAGCGCTTGCTGCAACTGCGGCCCGACGCCCGCTTCGAGGGCTTTTCGGTGCAGGCCATGGCGCGCCGGCCGGAGGGGCATGAACTGATATTAGGCGCGGCGACCGACCCGGTGTTCGGCCCGGTGATCCTGTTCGGCCAGGGCGGCATCGCGGTCCAGGTGGCGGACGACCATGCGGTCGCGCTGCCGCCGCTGAACGCGGTGCTGGCACGCGACATGATCGCCCGCACCCGCGTTGCGCGCCTCCTGGCCGGATACCGCAACCGCCCGCCGGCCGACATGGACGCCATCGTCGCGGCCCTGGTGCAGGTCTCGCGCCTGGTGTCGGACATTCCGGAAATCGTCGAACTCGACATCAACCCCCTGATCGCCGACGCCAACGGCGCCATCGTGCTCGACGCGCGCATGCGCCTGGCGCTGGCCGACCGCTCCGGCAGCACCCTCGACCGGCTGGCGATCCGGCCCTATCCGCGCGAACTGGAAGAGACCATCGATTTCGGCGGCGCGCCCTTGTTGCTGCGTCCCGTGCGCCCGGAAGACGGCCCGGCCCACCTGCGCTTTTTCGACGCGCTCACGCCGGACGACGTGCGCTACCGGATGTTCGTGCGCATCCGCGAACTGCAGCCGTCGCAGCTGGCGCGCTTCACCCAGATCGACTACGACCGCGAGATGGCCTTCATCGCCACCCGCCCCGGGCCGGACGGCTTGCCGGAGACGCTCGGCGTGGGGCGCGTGGTGGCCGATCCGGACAATGTCAGCGCCGAGTTCGCGGTGACGGTGCGCTCGGACCTGAAGGGCCAGGGGCTGGGGCGCATCCTGATGCAAAAGCTGATCGACTACTGCCGCTCGCGCGGCACGCGCGAAATCGTCGGCGAGGCGCTGCCGCAGAATAACCGGATCATCGGGCTGGTCAGGAAGCTGGGTTTTGTCGTCGAGCCGACGGGGGAGGAGGGGGTGCGCAAGTTCAAGCTGACCCTGTGAAATAATATTTCATTTCAGAGCGAATATTGAAATATTATTTCAACCAGCCAGGGGCAAATCCGCGCTTGTTCAACGCCGGAAGCGCACGTCCTCGCTCACCACCTTCGCATCGCCCTTCGGCTTTTTCGGCTTCTTCGGCTTTTTCACGACTTCCCCGCTGGGATTGGTCTCCGGGACGCGGTGATCCGGCACGAACCCGGGTTCCTCGACCCGCTTCAAGGATTGGCCGGTCAGCTGTTCGATCGCCGCCAGTTGCAGCACTTCGTCGGCGCAGACCAGCGAGACCGCCTCGCCCGAGGCGCCCGCGCGGCCGGTGCGGCCGGTGCGGTGGACATAGTCCTCGGCCACGATCGGCAAGTCGACGTTCACCACCACCGGCAAGTCGTCGATGTCGAGGCCGCGCGCGGCGACGTCGGTCGCCACCAGGATCTTGACCTCGCCCGCCTTGAAACGCTCGAGCGCGCGCAGGCGCGCCGGTTGCGGCTTGTCGCCGTGGATCGAATCGGCGCTGATGCGCTTGGCGTGCAGCAGTTCGACCAGCTCGTCGACCCCGCGCCGCGTTTTCACGAAGGCCAGCACCTGGCTCCAGCCGTGCTGCTGCAGCAGGTGCAGGAAGAGTTCGGGTTTGCGCTTCTTGTCGACCGTGACCGCCCACTGCTTGATCGCCTTGACGGTGGTGTTGCGCGGCGCCGTCTCGATGCTGACCGGGTCGTTCAGCAGCTTGGCGGCCAGCGCCCGGATCGGGTCCGAGAAGGTGGCCGAGAACAGCAGCGTCTGGCGCAGTTTCGGCAAGGCGGCGAACACCTGGTCGAGTTCGCGCGAAAAGCCGAGGTCGAGCATGCGGTCGGCTTCGTCCAGCACCAGCATCTGCACGCCGTTCAGTTTCAGCGCGTTCTGGCGCTGCAGGTCGAGCAGGCGGCCCGGGGTGGCCACCAGCAGGTCGAGCCCTTTACGCAGGCGCATCATTTGCGGATTGATGCTGACGCCGCCGTACGCCACCATGGTGCGCAGCGGCAGGCCGGCGCCATAGGCCTTGAAGCTGGCATGCACCTGCTCGGCCAGTTCGCGCGTGGGCACCAGGACCAGCGCGCGCGCCGAATTCGGTGCCAGCGGGCCGCCGCTCAGGGTCAGGCGCTGCAGCAGCGGCAGGGCGAAGCCGGCGGTCTTGCCGGTACCGGTCTGGGCCGCGGCCATGACGTCGCGGCCAAGCAGCACGGCGGGGATCGCCTGGGTCTGGACCGGGGTCGGCTGGGTGTAGGCGAGGGTCTCGAGGGTGCGCGTGATCGGATCGATCAGGCCGAGCGAGGAAAACGACATGTCAACCTTGGGGCAAATGAACAGCCGACAGTTTACCCTGCACGGGGCCGGCGGGTGGACGTTTTTACGCCGCCCGCGCACGCAAGCGGACCTGGCGGCGCGCTAGTAGTCGATGAAGCAGACCAGCGGCGAGGCCGCGATCGGCTTGGCCGGCTCCTGGCGCCCCTTGCAGGCACAGGCCAGCAGGCAGACCAGGACCAGGGCGCCGCAGCGCAGGGCACGCGTTTTCATGGCGATTCCTCCTTCGCCTTCATGATAGCCAGGTTTCGTCACCGGCCCCCAAACTGTTCCCTTCGACAATTTGTAATTATGTGTTGCAACGAACGGAATGGGGGCATTGCACCTGATAAAGTCCGCTCAACATCACAATGAGAGGACCACCATGAAATCCCTGATCCGTTCCCTGTTCGTCGGCGCCGCCCTGGTCGCGGCCGCCGTTCCCGCCCTGGCGCAGACGAATGTCAGCATCAACATCGGCCAGCCCGGCTTCTACGGCCGCATCGACCTGGGCGACTTCAACCAGCGTCCGGTGCTCTACTCCCAGCAGCCGATCATCGTGCGCGAAGTGCGCAGCGTGCGCAGCGAGCCGGTCTACCTGCGCGTGCCGCCTGGCCACCGCAAGAACTGGTCGCGCTATTGCGGCCGCTACGACGCCTGCGGCCGTCCGGTGATGTTCGTGCGCGACGACTGGTACACGAATACCTATGCGCCGAGCTACCGCGAGCGCCACCACGGCTACCGCGAAGTGCGTGAAGTGCGCGAAGTGCGCTACGACGAGCGCCGCGATTACCACGACCGCGACGAGCGCCACGACAAGCACGACAAGCATGACAAGCACGGCAACGGCCATGGCAACGGCCACGGCCACGGCCGCGGTCATTAATCGCGCCCGACCTGGCGCGGCCGAGCCGTGCCACGCGCTTCCTCCTTCGGGTGTACACTTGCCATATCGCCAATAACCGGCGTGGCCGGCGGTGTAATCAACGGAGGATGGCTTGCGCAGCGAAATCGTCATCGTAGGTGGAGGGGCGGGTGGCCTGGAGCTGGCCTGCAAACTCGGGCGCAAGCTCGGTCCCGCGAAGGTCGCGCTGGTCGACTCCCGCCTGTACCACATCTGGAAGCCATCCCTGCACGAGGTGGCGGCCGGCACCCTCGATATCCACCAGGAGGGCCTGTCCTACCAGATGCTGGCCCACGATAACGGTTTCACCTTCGTCTACGGCCCCATGACGGCGCTCGACCACGGTGCGCGGCACCTGACGGTTGCCGCCGTGCGCGCGCCCGACGGCGAAGAGGTGCTGCACGAGCGCCGCCTCGACTACGGCTCGCTCGTCATCGCGGTCGGCAGTACCTCGAATTACTTCGGCGTGCCCGGCGCGCGCGAACACACCATTTCCCTGAACGCCACCGAAGACGCCGAGCGCTTTCGCCTGCGCCTGTTGCGCCTGATGGCGATCGCCGAGCAGTCGCGCGAACAGCGCACCGACCTCGAGGCGGCGCTGGACGTCGTCATCATCGGCGGCGGCGCGACCGGGGTCGAACTGGCGGCCGAATTGCGCGAAGCCTCCGGCGTGTACGCCACCTACGGCTTCTCGCGCCTGCAGGTCAAGCGCGACGTGCGCATCACCCTGCTCGAAGGCGCGCCGCGCATCCTGGCGCCGCTGCCCGAACGGGTCTCGAACGCGGCCCTGAAACTGCTCGACGAGCGCGGCATCCGCGTCGTCGCCAATTGCCGCGTCACCAGGATCGAGCCGGACCGGGTGTTCGACAACGACGGCAACGTCTATCCGGCCAGCCTGTGCGTCTGGGCCGCGGGCATCCGCGCCCCCGAATTCCTGAGCGCGCTCGGGCTGCCGGTGAACAAGGGCGGCCAGATCGACGTCGACGAGCGCCTGGCGGTGAAGGGCATTGCCGGGGTCTACGCGCTGGGCGACTGCGCCGCCTGCGTCGACGGCGCCGGCCATGCGGTACCGCCACGGGCCCAGGCCGCGCACCAGCAGGCCGACTACCTGCTCAAACAATTCGTGCGCGCCGCCGGCGGCAAGCCGGCGCAGGAAAAACCCTATCTGTACCGCGACTACGGCTCGCTGGTCTCGCTCGGCAGCAGCACCAGCGTCGGCAGCCTGATGGGGTCGCTACGGGGGGCGAGCTGGTTCGTGCAGGGCATGATGGCGCGCTTGATGTACACCAGTTTGCACCTGATGCATCACCAGGCGGTGCTGGGGTCGATGCGCACCGGGGTGCTGGCGATCGCGCGCTTCCTGATTCGCCGGACCACGCCGCTGGTGAAATTGCATTGATCAGGCTTGCGTAAGGCGGCGTGGCGTCGGGACGCCTCCCCAAGGCGTTTTACGCCTCCTGGTGGCGCGGCAAGATCATCGTCAAGGCCGTACCGCCGCCTTCGATCCCCGCCAGGCTGACGCTGCCGCCCAGGGCGCGCGCGCGTTCGCGCAGCAGGCGCAGGCCGTGGCAGCGCAAGGACTCGGGCGGCGCCGGACGCGCCAGGCCGACGCCGTCGTCGCGCACGGTCAGCATCAGCTGCTCGCCATCGTCGTCGAGGATCACTTCGACCTGCGAGGCGCGCGCATGGTCCAGGGTATTGCGTAGACCTTCCTCGGCGCAGCGCAGCAGGGCCACGCCTTGCTCGCGCGCATAGGCGTCGTCGTCGTCGGGCAGGCTGACGCTGGCCTTGATGCCGTGTTGCTGGCCAAACTCCTCGACCAGTTCGGCCAGGGCCGCCTTGATGCCGAGGAATTCCAGCTTGTCGTTCCACAGCGTGAGCTGGACCTTGCGGTTGGTTTCGATGATGCCGGCCAGCAGGGTCTTCATCTGCCCCGCGCGTTCCACCGTCTTGGTGTCGGTCAGCCCCTTGGAAAGCAGGCCCAGGTGCATCGTCAGCGCCGTCATCGACGAACCGAGGCTGTCGTGGAGTTTGCGCGCCAGCAGGCGCCGCTCGTCGTCCCAGCAGCTCATCAGGTGGGCGACCAGTTCGGTCAGTGCGGCGGTGCGTTCGGCAACCAGCCGTTCCAGTTCCGGGTCGTGGTGCTGCGGGTCCGGTGCGGTCATCGTGGGCTCGGTTGAATGTTTCCCAAATCATACAACAGCTTCGCACCGGAAGTGCGCACACGGGGTCTGCTGCGTGCGTTGCCGAACGGTGGACGGCGCCGTTTCAGACGATGCTGGAGCCTTGGACATCTTGTTAAATAAATAAATAACCTCAGGGAGTTCCCATGGCAAAAAACAATGAACCGATCGACGCGATCGAACTGCTGACGCAGCAACACCGTGAAGTCAAAGAGATGTTCGACCGCTTTGAAAACATGACCGACCGCGCCAAGGTCAGCAAGAAGAAACTGGCTGACGAAATTTGCAACGCGCTGATCATGCATACCACGATCGAAGAAGAAATCTACTACCCGGCCACCCGCGAAGCGAGCGAAGAAACCGAAGACATGGTCGACGAGGCCGTGGTCGAGCACGCGTCGGCGAAAGACCTGATCGCGCAGATCATGGAGATGGATCCGGGCGACGACTTGTACGACGCCAAGGTCAAGGTGCTGGGCGAGCTGATCGAGCACCACGTCGAGGAAGAAGAGAAGGAGATGTTCCCGAAGACGCGCAAGCTGAAGCTGGACCTGAAGGCGCTGGGCCAGGAAATGCAGGCGCGCCAGCGCGAAATCGAAGCGACCCAATAAGTTTCGATCCAATCAATAAACGGCGCCGCGGCGCCGTTTATTTTTTCCAGGTGCGGCTCAGAGCGCCGCCGGCAGTGCCGCCGGTTCACCGAGCGCGCCCAGCAGCTGGGCGATGTCGACCGGCTTGACCAGGTGCATGTCGAAGCCCGCTTCCAGCACGCGGCGCTGGTCTTCGGCCAGGCCGTAGCCGGTCAGGGCGATCAGGCGCATGGCGCTGGTGGCCGGATTGGCGCGCAGGCGGCGTGCCACCTCGTAGCCGTCGATGCCGGGCAGGCCGATATCGACCAGGGCTACGCTGGGCAAGTGCGCCGTCGCCAGTTCCACGCCGTCGAGGCCATCGGCCGACTGCAGCACCGGATAGCCGTAGACGTCGAGCATGGTGGCCATCATTTCGCGGCCGTCTTCGTTGTCTTCGATTAGCAGCACGGCCTGGCGCGCGTTGGCCTCGACCGGCGCGGCGGCCTGGGGTGCCGCGGCCTGGGACGAATGCGCCTGCGGCAGGCGGATCGTGAAGGCACTGCCTGCGCTGGCGCCGCCGCTGCTGGCGCTGACGCTGCCGCCATGCAGTTCGACCAGGCGCCGCACCAGCGACAGCCCGATGCCGAGGCCGCCTTGCGCGCGGTCGAGGCTGATCGAGCCCTGCACGAACACGTCGAACACGTGCGGCAGCAGGTCGGGTGCGATGCCGACACCGGTGTCGCGCACGCACAGCAGCACGTCGTCGCCTTCGAGCGCCGTCGTGATGTCGATGGTGCCGCCGGCCGGCGTGTACTTCAGCGCATTGTCGATCAGGTTGGTCGCGATTTGTTCGAGCCGGGTCGGGTCGCCATCGACCCAGTTCGGGGCCAGGTCGACATTGATGCGGTAGCCGCCGGTGCGGCCGGTGGCGCGGAAGGTATCGAGGCAGGCGCCGACCAGGCTGGCCATGTCGACCGGCTTGCGCGCCAGCAGGATCTTGCCCGACATCGCGCGCGACAGGTCGAGCAAGTCGTCGACGATGCGCGACAAATGCTGGGTCTGGCGCTGGATGATCTGGCGTGCGCGCGAGGCCATCTCGGCGTGCGCGCCCGGCATGTCGATCAGGGCGGCGGCGCTGCTGATGGCCGACAGGGGATTGCGCAGCTCGTGGCCGAGCATGGCCAGGAACTCGTCCTTGGCGTGGCTCTTGGCCTCGGCCGCCTGGCGTTCCTCGATCTCGCGCATCAGGCGCTCGTTGGTGCCGGTCAGCTCGAGCGTGCGCTGCGACAGTTTCTCGGTCTGGCGCCGCAATTGCTCGTTCTTGTTGGCCAGGGCGACGAACACCGAGACCTTGGCGTGCAGGATTTGCGGGATCACCGGCGTGAACAGGAAATCGGCGGCGCCGCGCTGGTAGGCCTTCAGGCGGTCGATTTCGTCGGCCAGGAAGGCGGTCACGAAAATGATCGGGATGTCGGCCGAACGGGCGCGCTGGTGGATCGCCTCGGCCGTCTCGAAGCCGTCCATGCCGGGCATGTTGACGTCGAGGATGATGACGGCGAAGTCGTGCAGCAGCACCTGGCGCAGCGCTTCCTGGCCGGAGCGCGCCGACATCACCGTATAGCCGGTCTCGTCGGCCCATTGATCGAGCAGGCTGGAGAGGGCAAGGAGGCTGGCCGCATCGTCATTGACGACAAGAATTTTTGGTTTGTCGATAGTTGGCACGTCGTTCCTGCTGCGTTCGTCGTAGTGGGCCAAGATTCTGCGGGAATGAAAGGATAGCAGAGAGGCTTTGTTTTCCAAAGTAAAGACACAAATCGGGCGTGCGAATAATATCACGGCAATTTCTAGTGCCTAAGGGCAATCGTGCGCATGCGGGCGTGTTCGCCACCGCACATACTAACGGGGTAGGCCATGCGATAGTGGAAGCATGATGTAGTGTGAGAACCGGCTGCTTACTTAAGAGGACAAAAATGAATATCAATACGATTGTTACTGAGCAATTTCACGGAAAATCGCTGCGAGAACTGGTGGATTGTCCGCTGACGGCCCTGTGCGGCATCGGCGAAACGCAGGCCAAGGCCTTGCAGGACGCGTTCAAGGTCAACACCATCGGCCAGCTGGCGCAGCTCAAGGTCGTCAGCTACGCCGTCGCCATCGAAATGATGGCCAGCGCCGAGCATCCGCCGGCCGCTGAAACGGCCAAGGAAACCCTGCTCGACGACGCCGTGGAAATGACCTTCCCGGCCAGCGACCCGATCTCGGTCGATTCCGGCATCACCCGCATCGAAGTCGCCCCGGAAAAGGTCGAAGCCGCGCGCGACCACCAGAACGCCGCCGCGATCGCGGTCAGCAACCAGGAAGCCGTGGGCGAGAATTGCGTCGGCACCAAAGAAACAGAGCGCAAGGATAGCTAAGGCTTGATTCCTTGTAGGGTGGGCTCCCGAGCCCACGCGGTAAGCGAGCGTGGTACCGCGTGGACTCGGAAGTAAAAATGGCCCAGTTCCGATATCCCGGAACTGGGCCATTTTTACGTCAACCAACCGAGATCGCTTACCGGTGCGGTACCAGCTCCGGCACCGCCTGCTTGGCCGGCGTCTTGATGATCGCCGCCTTCGGTGCGCTGCCGGTCGAGCAATACCGGTTCTTGCCCGCGCGCTTGGCTTCGTACAGGGCGTAGTCGGCGATGCTGATCAGGGCGTCGACCGATTCGGCGTCGTCCGGGAAGATGCTGATGCCGATCGAGGTCGACAGGCGCAGCGTCAGGTCGTTGATGAAGAACGGCTCGCACAAGGCTTCGACCAGCTTGGCGGCCGGGCCCTGGGCGTCGGCCAGGCTGTGGATGTCGCCCAGCACGACCATGAATTCGTCGCCACCCAGGCGCGCGACCGTGTCTTCCTTGCGCGACGTGGCCAGCAGGCGCTGCGAGACCATTTTCAGGATTTCGTCGCCGTAGGCGTGGCCATAGGTGTCGTTGATCGCCTTGAAGCCGTCGAGGTCGAGATACATGATCGCGGCCTTGGCGTGGGTGCGGTTGGCGTGCTGCAGGGCCGTTTCGATGCGGTCTTCCAGCAGGCGCCGGTTCGGCAGGCCGGTGAGGGCGTCGTGCAGGGCCAGTTCCTGCTGCGCGCGCGAATACTGGGCCAGCTCTTTATAGAGCAGGCGTACTTCGAGCATGTTGTGGATGCGCTTGTGCACTTCCAGCAGGTCGAAGGGTTTGCTGATGAAGTCGCGCGCACCCGCTTCCAGGGCGGCGATCTTGAAACTTGGCTGGGCGGTCAGGGCCAGCACCGGCAGGTAGCCGCCTTTTTCGATTTCCTTCAGGCTTTTCATTACCTGGAAACCGTTCAGGCCGGGCATTTGCAGGTCAAGCAGGATCAGGTCGTAGTTATGCTCGCGATGCAGCGGGCATACCTGCTCCGGCTCCATGGTCGAGCTGACGTTGACGTAGCCCTCTTCGCGCAATATCTCTTCCATCAGTTCGATATTGTCTGGCGAGTCGTCCACGACCAGGATCTTGGCGTTCAGAATTTCTTGTCTGCTCGGCATGCTCTTTCTCTTCGAAATAGGTACTGGAAGGAAACTAATTTCACTTCAGAAATCCAACTTTCCCACTCCAGGTAGTCTAACAAACGCGAAAGAATTTCTTGTAGGACAGCGCCGCGTCCGATAGTAGGAACTTCATGAACGAATTCGCCCTGTGGCGGGACGCACCAGCGAACCCACGACATCGATCAATTCGCTCGGTTCGACAGGCTTGGAAATATGCGACGAAAAGCCCGCCTCCAGCGCCCGCAGGCGGTCCTCGGAGCGGGCGAAGGCGGTCAGCGCCACCGCCGGCAACAAGCCGCCGCGGTCGCGCGGCAGCGCGCGGATCCAGGACAGGAGCTCGAAACCGTCGACGTCCGGCATGCCGAGGTCGCTGATCAAGAGGTTCGGCATGTCGGCCTGGATGGTCTCGAAGGCTTCGCGCGCGCTGGCGGCGATGCGCACCCTGGCATGGCAGTCGGTCAGGATGCGGGCGATCAGTTCGCGCGCATCGCGGTCGTCGTCGACCACCAGCACCGATACCCCGGTCAGGTCGCGCAAGGTCAGGTCGGGCGCGGCCGGTGGGTTCGAGCCGATGATCATGGCGGCGCGGCGCTCGGCCCGGGTCGGCGCCTTGGCCAGCGGCAGCTCGAACGAGAAGCTCGCGCCCAGGCCTTCGCCCGCGCTTTCGGCGCGCGCCGTGCCGCCGTGCTGCTCGATCAAGTGCTTGACGATGGCCAGGCCCAGGCCGAGCCCGCCATGGCGGCGCGTCATCGACGAGTCCGACTGGCGGAAGCGTTCGAACACGTGGGTGATGAATTCCGGACGGATGCCGGCGCCGCTGTCGCGCACCGTCACCACCACCGAGCCGTCGCCCCCGGCCAGTTCGACCGTGACAAGGCCGTCGCGCGGCGTGAATTTGATGGCGTTCGAGAGCAGGTTCCACACCACTTGCTGCAGGCGCGCCGGGTCGCCCGCGACCATGCCGGGATTGAGTGCGAAACGTTTCTCGATGCGGATGTTCTTGGCGTCGGCCGCCGGGCGCACGGTTTCGATCGCGGCGTCGAGGAAGCCTTGCGGGTTGAGCGTCTGCATGTCGAGCAGCACCTTGCCCGAGGTGATCCGGCTCATGTCGAGCAAGTCTTCGATCAACTGGGCCTGGGCGCGGGCATTGCGCTCGATGGTTTGCAGGCCGCGCTGCAGGTCGGCTTCGTCCTTGCCGCCGCGGCGCAGCACCTGGGCCCAGCCCAGGATGGCCGAGAGCGGAGTGCGCAGTTCGTGCGACAGCGTGGCCAGGAACTCGTCTTTCATCTGGCTCGAGCGTTCGGCTTCGGCGCGCGCCTCGCGTTCGCTTTCGAGCAAAATCTTGCGTTCCTCGGCGGCCTGCTGGGCCGCTTCGTAGAGGCGCGTGTTGTCGAGTGCGACCGAGGCCTGGGCAGCGATGCCGCGCACGATGCGTTCGGTGCGTTCGGTAAAGATGCCCGGCTCGGGATGCCCGAAAAACATGGTGCCGAGGACTTCGCCGGAGCCGGCCATGACCGGCACGGCCAGGTAGCTGCGCACCGTCGGCTGGCCCGACAGCAGGCTGAACTGGGTCGGGCTCGGTCCGTAGCGCGGGTCGTCCAGGATATCGTCGGAGCGGATTACGCCGGCGCCGCGGAAGCTCGGACCGAACAGGGCGCTCGCCTTCGGCTCGCCGAAACTCTGGAATTCGTTGGCGGTGCCGCCAGACAAGGTATACAAGGAGAACTTCGGTCCTTCGCTTTCCTTGCCATGGTAGAAGAAGGCGCCGAAGCGCGCGCCGGCGATGCCGCTGGCAGCATCGGTCGCCACCTGCAGCAGCGAGCGCAGGTCGCGCGTCGAGGCCAGGGCGCCGCCGGTGCTATTGAGCAGTTCGAGTACTTTCGATTCTTCGCGCAAGGCCTGCTCGACCCGCTTGACCTGGTCGACATCGGTATTCGTGCCGAACCAGCGCACCACCTTGCCGTTGCGGTCGCGCACGGCGTTGACGCGGGTCAGGAACCAGCGGTACTGGCCATCGGCGCCGCGGATCGGGTATTCCATCTCGAACGGTTCGCCGCTGCGGATCGAGGCGCGCCAGTGTTCCAGCATCGCGGGCAGGGCGTCCGGCTCGACCGTGTCTTGCCAGCCCCAGTCGACCGCATTCTCGAGCGTGGTTCCGGTGTACTCGTACCAGCGCTCGTTGAACCAGACGATGGCGCCGTCGGCCTGCGCCATCCAGGCCAGTTGCGGGATCGTGTTGGCCAGCGCGCGCAGCACTTCCTCGCTCTGGCGCAGGCTGTCCTCGGCATTCTTGCGCGAGGAAATGTCCTGCATCACGCCGGTCATGCCGGTGACGCTGTCGCGCGCGGTCGGGTCGGCATAGTCGGCGCGCCCGACCAGGGCAATCCAGCGCGCCTGGCCGCCATCGGGCAAGAGCCGGCATTCGATAGTCAGGTCGGCATGCGCGGCAAAAGCGGCCAGCACTTCACGGCGCACGGTGTCGCGGTCCGGTTCGTCCAGGCGCGAGCGCACTTCGCTCCAGGCGTGGGCGATTTCGGGATCGAGGCCGAGGATTTCGGCGGCGCGCTCGCCCAGGCTGATCAGGTCGCTTGCGGCGTCCCAGCGCCAGTCGCCCAGGCGGCCCGCGGCCAGCGCCACCTGCAGCCGGCTATTGCCGTCGATCAGGGCTTGCTGGTCGGCGCGGCGCCGCGTGATGTCGTGGAAATACAGGGTCAGGCCGTCCGGCGAGGGGTACATGCGCGCCTCGATCCAGCTGGCCAGGCGCGGGTAGAAGAATTCGCGGCTGCCGGTCTGGCGCGACGTCATCGCACGTTCCAGTTCGGCCGCCAGGTTGGTGCCATTGAGTTCTTCGAACTCTTCCCACAGGCGGCGGCCGAGCAGGCCTTCGCGCGACTTGTTCAGGGGCGCCAGCAATTGCAGCGCGCGCCCATTGACATAGGTGATACGCCATTCGAAGTCGACCGCGCAAAAAGCGTCGGTCAGGCTCTCGAACATGTTTTCCATGCGCGCGTTGGCCTGACGTAGCGCTTCCTTGGCGGCCATCAGCTCGGCGTCGGCCTCGCGACCTGGGTCGAGGTTCCGGTCGTCGCGGTGCTCGCTCACGCGGCGCCCGCCCGCAGTGCGCTGGTCGCCTTGCCCAGGGCGTCTTGCAGCTGGTCGAGCTCGTACGGCTTTTGCAGCGACTGGTAAGGGAAGTCGAGATGGCGCAGCAGCATGTCGCCATAGCCCGAAGCGAAGATCACCTTCAGGTGCGGGTAGCGCTCCAGCGACAGGCGCGCCAGGTCGACGCCCGACATGCCGGGCAGGCTGACATCGGTAAACAGCACGTGGTAGTGGCGCGCGGACAGGTGCGCCAGGGCGTCGTCCGGATGGGCCACGCCGTCGGCTTCGTAGCCGAAGGCTTTCAGCATCTCGCACACCAGGTACTGGGAGTCGAGGTTGTCCTCGACCACCAGGATCGACAAGATTCCCGGGTCGTGCGGCGCCGGCGCCGGCACTTCGGCCGCGGCCAGCGCGCACAGCACGCCGCCGCTCTGGCCGTTCGCGATCGGGGTGAAGTGCAGGTCGTAGTGCGCCTGCCCGCCGCCGAAATTGACGGCGGCGGCAGCCACCAGGCCAGGTTCGCCGCGGCGCGCGGCGGCAAAGGCCTCGGCCGCCGCGGCGAACGGCGGCGGCAGCATGGCCGGCACGGAGCCGCCCGGCACGCGCGCAAACACGGGGCCGGCCAGCGCGCCGTAGGCGTCGTTGCACAGCACGACGGGCTGTTCGCCCCAGGCCAGCAGCATCGGCAGCGGCGTGTTGAACATCAGGTCGGCGGCGACGCGCAGCGGCTGCGGCCAGTGCGCAGGGTCGCCGAGCGTGCTGGCGCTCCAGTCGTAGGAAGAGGTGGTGCGGGCGGACTTACCGGAATCGAGCATGGGAGACGGCCTGTTGTGTATTCAAAAACATGGCCGAATCGTACACTAAACAGGCGACTTCCGGCGGCCCGCTGAACCGCTGGCGGCCACGGCGCAGGCGATCGCGTCCTCGAGCCGGTCATTTCCCCAAAACATTTCGTCGCCGACGAAGAAGGTCGGTGCCCCGAACACGCCGCGCGCGCCGGCGTTTTCCGTGTTGGCGCGCAGGCGCAGCTTGTTGTCCGGCGCGAGCGCCGCGGCCAGCACCGCTTCCGGGTCCGGCACCAGGCCGGCCAGCGCCGCGAGGACAGCTTCGGGCGCGTCGATCTCGAGGTCCTCGACCCAGTTCTGGTGCATCACGCGGCGGCAGAACTGCCCGATCCAGGGCGCCTCGGCACCCAGCACGGCGACCCGTAGCGGCTTGACCGCACTGCGCGGGAAGGCAGTCGGGCGGCGCCAGGGCAGGCCATATTTGGCGGCCTCGCGCTCCATGTCGCGCCACATGTAGCGCCCCGCGGCCGCTTGCAGCACGAAGGGCGAACTGCTCCAGCCGAGTTCGCGGAAGATCGGTCCCAGCAGGAAAGGGCGCCAGAGCACGGTCAAGCCGGCCGCCCCGGCCAGCGCCTCGATGCGCAGCGCGGAGAGATAACTGTAATTGCTGCCGAATTCGAACCAGAATTCGATGGCGGGGGAGTGGGACGATGGCAAGCGGGATCTCCCGATGCGCCGGGCGGCGGAGAAGAGAGCATAGCGCTCCCGCGTGCGCCGCGCAGCATGCCCAAAAAAAAGCCCGCTCGACGGGGAGCGGGCTGAATCTATTTCCGAGGAGGAGATAGAGGAGACAGGAAGAATTATGCTGCAATGCAATAATAAATGCCAATTTAGATTCCCAATGACGGTCATTGATCTTGCATATGGCAGGTGCCTACGCGTTCCGGAACGCGCACTCGCTTGGTGCATGAGAGAAAATGTTTTACCATGGCATATGTCACGAAACAATTCATGGCTTCGCAACATGGAAGCCGGACCCCGTCGCCGCTTTACCCACGCTCGCCAGGCGGGGATGGCGACCGCCTTCGCGGACTGTGGAAAGCGGCCGTGCGGGGCGATCACGAGTACGATGAACCGGGTATGTGTGACCTGCAAATTGAATCCCGGCCCATGATCCGACACTGCTTCTCCTTCACCTCGCCGCCTGCCGCGCGCGCGCGCCGTCGTGTGCTCGGCCGCACGCTGGCCGGGGCGGCCGCGCTGTTCGCCTCCGGCCTGGCGCCGCTGGCGCCGGCCCGGGCGCAAGGCGCGGGCGGCGCGGCGCTCGAGCGCCGCGTCAAGGCGGCCTTTCTCTACAAGTTTCTCGGCTATGCAGATTTCCCCGCGGCCGCCTTTGCCGACGGCGCGGCGCCCGTCACGATCGGCGTCGTCGGTTCCGACGACATGGTGGCCGAACTGGCGCGCGTGGTGGCCGGGCGCCAGGTACGCGGGCGTCCGATCGTCGTGCGCACGCTGCGCGAAGGCGAGAGCGGCCAGGTCCACCTGCTGTTCGTCGCCGGCAGCGACAATGCGCGCTCGGCGCGTATCCTGCGCGCGGCGCCCGCTGCCTTGCTGCCGGTCACGGAGTGCGAACTCGGCCTCCAGTACGGCAGCGTCATCAATTTCAGGATTATCGAGGAGCGGGTGCGGTTCGACGTCTCGCTCGATTCGGCCGAGAGGAATAACGTGAAACTCAGTTCGCGCTTGCTCACGGTCGCCAACCGCGTAGTTAAAGGAACCAGCTGATGCAGTCCCGCGATACCGGCTCCGTCCGCAGCAAATTGATCAAGATGGCGGTCTTCACGACGCTGGCGGCCTTGCTCGCCGCTTCGGTCGCCATGCTCCTGCTCGACCTGCGCACCTTCCAGCGCTACTGGGTCGACGACCTGACCACCCAGGCCGACATCATGGCCAGCGTGACCGCGCCGGCCCTGGCCTTCAACGACGCCATCACGGCCCAGCAGCAGCTGGCCGTGCTGCGCGCGCGGCCGCAAATCCTGGCCGGCGCCGTCTACGCCAACACCGGCGCGCGCTTTGCCACCTATGCCAAGGCCGGCACCGAGCAGGCCTTGCCGCCGCGCCCGCAGGCGGCCGGCTACCGCATCGAGCGCGGCGAACTCGAGGTCTGGCACACCATCGTCGAAAACGGCGAGGCGGTCGGCACCGTCTTCCTGCGTTCGCGCTACGGGCTGCTCGACCGCCTGCTGAACTACGGCGCCATCCTGGGCGGCGTGATGCTCGGGGCCCTGGTGATCGCGGCCCTGGTCGCCTCGCGCCTGCAGGCGGCGATCACGCGTCCGCTGGAAGCGGTGACCAATGTCGCGCGCCAGGTGATGCAGCAGCGCGACTTCACGCTGCGGGTGCCGGGCAATGACAGCGGCGAGATCGGCGTGCTGGTCGAGGCCTTCAACGACATGCTGGCCGAGATCGGGCGCCGCGCCGAGGCCTTGCAGACCGCGAACCGCACCCTGGAGCACGAGATGGACGTGCGCCAGAAGGCGGAAAACGCGCTGATCGTGGCCGACCGCCGCAAGGACGAATTCCTGGCGACCCTGGCGCACGAGCTGCGCAATCCGCTGGCGCCGATCCGCACCGGTCTCGACATCCTGCGCATTCGCAGCGGCGACGCCCAGGCCACCCAGCGCGCGACCGACATCATGGAACGCCAGCTGCGCCAGATGGTGCGCCTGGTCGACGACCTGTTGGACGTTTCGCGCATCAATACCGGCAAGTTCGCCATCAAGATGGGCCGGGTCGAACTCAAGGCGGTCGTCAACGACGCCCTCGAGGTGGTGCGCTCGTATATCGAACTGCATGGGCACGAACTGGCGATCGACCTGCCGGACCGACCGGTCTTCCTGCATGGCGACGCCACGCGCCTGGCGCAGATCCTGTCGAACCTGCTCAACAACGCCGCCAAGTACACCAACCGCGGCGGACGCGTCACGCTCTCGGCCCATGTAGAGGACAAGACGCTGGTGCTGGACGTCGTCGATACCGGCATCGGCATCGCGCCCGAGATGCTCGACTCGGTCTTCGAGATGTTCGTGCAGGTCGACTCGACGCTGGAGCGCACGAATGCGGGCCTGGGCGTAGGCCTGTCGCTGGCGCGCAAACTGGTCGAACTGCACGGCGGCACGATCGCGGCGGGGAGCGAAGGACTGGGCCGCGGCAGCCGCTTCACGGTACGCCTGCCGATCGTGGTCGAACCGGAACTGCCGACCAAGCCGACGCCGGCCGCCTTCATCAGCACCGAGACCTACCGCATCCTGCTGGCCGACGACAACGTCGACTTCGTCAACAGCATCGGTGCCTTGCTGACGGCGATGGGCCACAGCGTGGTGATCACCCACAACGGCGCCGATGCGCTGGCGGCGGCGGCGCGCTTCTGCCCGGATTACGCCTTCCTCGACATCGGCCTGCCGCAGATGTCCGGTTACGACCTGGCGCGCGGTATCCGCAAGCTGTCCTGCGGTCCGATGACGGTGCTGATCGCGGTCACCGGCTGGGGCCAGGAGAAAGACCGCCAGCTCGCCTTCGAGGCCGGGTTCGATCACCACATGGTCAAGCCGGTGCGCTTCGAACAGATCGAAGAAATCCTGGGCAACCGGGCGGTGATCAAGAAGCTGCGCACCTGAGCCGGTCCAACCGGTAAAGCCAGGGCGGCCGCTTGCGCGGCGCGCCCTGGCGGCCTTGCCTACCTGGCCTTGCGGCGCCGCGCCAGGAAGCCCAGCACGCCCAGGCCGCCCAGCATCATCCCGTAGACGCCCGGTTCCGGCACCGGCATGAGCATCATCGCTCCGCCGAAGGATGCGCCGTCGTCCGAGACCACGGTGCCGTTCACGCGGATGTAGTAATCGCCCGCGCTCAGGTTAGCTCCGGCCACCGTCCACACATCCATCGCACCGCTCGACATCGACGTTCCCTGGCTGAGCAGGGTATCGTTGCCGTCGAACAGCCAGAAGCCGGTGATGTCGAGCCCGACGTCGGCCGTGCGGCTGACCGAAGCGACGATCGCATCGAGATTCTGGCCGACGGTGCCGCTGACGGTGAAGGTGAAGCGGTCGGCGCAGGTGTTGCCGCTATTGCCGGCCTCGAAGCTGTCGCCGAAGAAGGCCGAATTGTCGACCAGGTCGAGGGCCTGTGGCAGGCTGCTGATATCCGCCGCCCATGTAACCGGGGCGCCGAATGACGCGCTTGCCAATATCACTGCAGCTATCAACGATTTTTTCATACCGTCGTCTCGCAAAAATCAGCCGCGTCCGGCGGCAGGGTGATGGCAATCGGGGAACTTCATGCTAGCAAAGGGGAGGGCCGATTTGCGATCTTTGCAACGGGTGTGGTCTTGCGGCTACATATCCTGCATGCGGATAATTTTGACGTCGAGGGTGAACAAATCGCGGCCCCTCATGGTAGCGCGATTGCAGGGCAATTGTTGAGCGGAAAAGGCTGTCGCGTTGCCGTGGTAGCGTCAGTGGCGTCCTACGCAAACAGGAGGCGCAATCCTTTGCCGGGCTAAGCCCCGCTCAGGTCCGGAACTGGTGCAAAACGCCAGGCGCAAAAGAAAAATGGCCCAGAATCGCTTCTGAGCCATTTTCTTGAAACTGTGGTGCGGCTGGCAGGAATCGAACCCACGACCCCTTGGTTCGTAGCCAAGTACTCTATCCAGCTGAGCTACAGCCGCCCGAAGCACGCATTATAGCCGGACATCGGCCGATTGGGAAGGCTTGCTTGCGCCGCCGGTTGCACCGGGGGCGGCGCCAACGAAAAAGGCCAGATCTCGCGATCTGGCCTTCGGTATTCGTTGGTGCGGCTGGCAGGAATCGAACCCACGACCCCTTGGTTCGTAGCCAAGTACTCTATCCAGCTGAGCTACAGCCGCCCAAGGCCAGCATTATAGCGGGGCATTGCCGATATGGGAAGGGCCAGTTTCACCTCGCCCCACGCATCCGCGGCCACCAACGAAAAAGGCCAGATCTCGCGATCTGGCCTTCGGTATTCGTTGGTGCGGCTGGCAGGAATCGAACCCACGACCCCTTGGTTCGTAGCCAAGTACTCTATCCAGCTGAGCTACAGCCGCCCAAGGCCAGCATTATAGCGGGGCATTCCTGAATTGGGAAGGGGTGTCGCCGCATCGGTGCGAGCGCCAACGAAAAAGGCCAGATCTCGCGATCTGGCCTTCATATTCGTGGTGCGGCTGGCAGGAATCGAACCCACGACCCCTTGGTTCGTAGCCAAGTACTCTATCCAGCTGAGCTACAGCCGCCCGTGGAACGAATTATAGCAGCGGCCTTGGCATTGCGGAAGTCTTAATTTATTACAACTCTTTGGGAACCTCTGGTAGATTATGCATTCTGTATCTCATATGAAGAGACTATGCTGGGCAAGACCTTGCTGGCCGCGGTGCTGGGCATACTGGCGCTGGGCGACATGGCCAACGCGGCCGTGCCTGACCAACACCAGCGCAACCTGCGTTTCGACCGCGTGTCGGTCGAACAGGGCCTGTCGCAGGAGTCGGTCCTGAACATCCTCCAGGATCGCCAGGGTTTCATGTGGTTCGGCACCCAAGCCGGACTGAACCGCTACGACGGCTACAAGATGACCGTCTACAGCACCGACCCGCAAGATCCGAATTCGCTTCCCGACAGCTTCATCAACGCTTCCTTCGAAGACGCCGATGGCCGCCTGTGGTTCGGCACCAAGGGCGGCCTGGCGCGCTTCGACGCCGCCTCCGGGCGCTTCGTGCGCCATGCGCTGGCCGACGCCGGCACCCCGCACGACGCCAACCGCAGCGTCAACGCGATCGTCGCCGACAGCCACGGCATGCTCTGGCTCGGTACCAGCGACGGCCTGAAACGGTTCGACCCGGCCAGCGGCGCCTTCACCACGATCCGCCATCCGGGCCACGACGGCGCGATCGGCGGCAACATCGTCAACGCGCTCGCCTTCGACGGCCACGGCGTGCTGTGGGCCGGTACCGCGCGCGGCCTGGCGCGCCTGCTGCCGGGCGCGCCGCACCTTGAGCATCTCGCGCCGCTGGACGCGGACCCGCGCCGCGCGCGCATCAATGCGCTCTCGATGGGGCCGCGCGACACGCTCTGGATCGGCACCGACGCCGGACTCGAAGCCTGGGAGATCGCGCAGGACACGGCGCACCGGCGCGCGTTCGGCGCGCAGGACGGCGTCGGCGAGGGCAGGGTGGGGGCGCTCTACCACGACGCCGGCGGCACGCTCTGGGTCGGCACCGATTTCGACGGCGTGAAATGGCGTGACCCGACCAGCGGACGCTTTGTCTCCTACAGGAACCGGCCACTCGACCCGCACAGCCTGTCGGATAACCAGGTCGGTTCGATCCGGATCGATCGCAGCGGTACGCTCTGGGTCGGAACCCGGGTGCGCGGCCTGTCGCGCACCGACCTCGCCAGCGGCGGCTTCTCGAATTTCAGCTTCCGCCCCGAGAGCGGTTACCGGATCGGCTTCGAAAAGGTGCGCGACGCCGCCGTGCGCGCCGACGGCAAGATCTGGATCGGCACCACCGGCGGCGGGCTGGTGCTGCTCGACCCCGACAGCGGCGCCACCGTCCAGCTGCGCCACGAGGCGGGCCGCGCCGGCACGCTCCCGAGCGACGTCGTCCACAGCCTGGCGATCGTCGACCAGCGCCTGTATGTCGGCTTCGCCGGCGCGCTCGTGTGGAGCGATGCGCGCGGCGGGCGCTTCCACCGGATCGAACTGCCCGGCCTGGGCGCGGCGGCCGTGCAGGACGTGCTGCGTACCCGCGACGGCCTGCTCTGGGTCGTCACCCGCGCCGGCCTGTACCAGCTCGACGCCCAGCTGCGGGTCGCCCAGGTCTGGCGCCACGACCCGCGCCAGGGCGGGGGGCTCGGCGACAACACCTTGTTCCAGATGGTCGAGGACGCGCAGGGCATGCTCTGGATCGCCACCGACAATGGCCTCGACCGGTTCGACCGCAAGCGCGGCGTCTTCACCCATTACCGCCACGATCCGCGCGACCCGGACAGCCTGCGCCATAACCGCGTCTATGGCCTGGCCATCAGCGCGCGCGGCCAGCTCTGGGTCGGCACCGCCGGCGGGCTGCACCGCTTCGACCGGGATGCGGCCGGCAAGGCCGTGTTCCGTCTCGTGAAACTGCGCGACGCGCGCGAACCGCTGCCGATCGGCGCCGTGCTCGAGGACGGGCATGGCCGCCTGTGGGCCAGCATGACCGACGGTATCAGCCGCTACGATCCGGCCACCGGCCAGTACAAGCACTACACCGCCAAGGACGGCCTGAGCGAAGGCACCTTCTTCGTCGGTTCGTCCGCGCGCGGACCGGACGGCGCGCTGCATTTCGGCGGGGTCAACGGCCTGGTGTCGTTCATGCCGGACGCGATCCGCGACAATCCGTATCCGCCGGTGGTGCGGATCACCGATTTCCTCGTGTTTAACAAGCCGCAGCACCTCGCGCTGCCGATCGACCGTACCCGCGAGATCACCCTGACCCAGCGCGAATCGGTGTTTTCGTTCGAGTTCGCCGGCCTGCACTATGCCGCGCCGGCCAGCAACCGCTATGCCTACCGGCTCGACGGCTTCGATGCGGGCTGGGTCGAAACCGATGCCGGCAAGCGCTTCGCCACTTACACCAATCTCGACCCCGGCACCTATGTGTTCCGGGTCCGGGCCAGCAACAAGGACGGTGTCTGGAGCGAGGCGCCGGCGACGGTGACGGTGACGATCACGCCGCCCTGGTGGAAGAGCTGGTGGTTGCGCCTGCTCGCGCTGGTGTTCGGCGTCGGCGCGGCCGTGCTGGGCTACCGCCTGCGCATCCGCGCGCTGGTCCAGCAAAAGGACGTGCTCGAGCGCGAGGTCGGAAGCCGCACGGCGGAACTGGTGCTGCAAAAGGACGCGGCCGAGCAGCGCAAGCGCGAAGCCGAGGAGCAGGGGCAGGCGGCCGACAGCGCGCGCCGCAACATCGCGCTGCTGTCGGACATCGGCCGGCGCCTCACCGCGAACCTCGATACCGAAGCCATCGTGACCACGCTCTACGAGCACGTGCAGGTGCTGATGGACGCGCCGGTGTTCGCGGTGGCCGTGGCGCGCCAGGATGGCAGCGTGCTCGAGTTCCCGTACGCGGCGGTGAACGGAACCCGCTGCGCGCCGTCGAGCTGCGAACGGCGCGACCCGCGCCAGCTGGCCGCCTGGTGCATCGAGCACGGGCGCGAAATCTTCATCAACGATCTGGCGCTCGATTGCGCGCGCTACCTGCCGGGCGTCGATCCGCTCGAGGCGGCGGCGGCGGCCCTGCCGTGCGCGCCCGACCCCTGCGGCCTGCCACGCTCGCTGCTGTACGTGCCGGTGACGGTCGGCCAGCGCGTGCTGGGCACGCTGTCGGTGCAAAGTTTCGCGCCCCGCGCCTACCAGCGGGTGCACCTGGACATGCTGCGCACGCTGGCGGCCTATGTCGGCGTGGCGCTCGACAATGCGCAGGCCTACCGCCAGTTGAAGGACGTGCAGGGCCAGCTCGCGGCGCAGGAAAAACTCGCTTCGCTCGGCTCGCTCGTGGCCGGCGTCGCCCACGAACTCAATACCCCGATCGGCAACAGCCTGCTGATGGCCAGCACCCTGCACGAAAAAACGCTCGCCATCGGCCAGGCGCTCGAGACCTCGGCGCTGCGCCGCTCGGAGCTGGTCACCTACATCGGCGAGGCCGGCGAAGCGTCGGAGCTGATCATGCGCAGCCTGCACCAGGCGGCCGACCTGGTGAACAGCTTCCGCCAGGTCTCGGTCGACCAGGCCAGCGCCCAGCGGCGCCGCTTCGACCTGGCGCGCGCCTGCCACGAAATCGTGGCGACCCTGATGAACAAGGTGCGCCTGGCCGGCCACACGCTGGAGCTGAACGTGCCCGACGGGATCTGGATGGACAGTTATCCGGGGCCGCTCGGGCAGGTCTTGATCAACTTCGTCAACAACGCGCTGCTGCATGCGTTCGAGGCGGCCCCGGTGGGTGGGGGCGGCATCATGCGCTTGAGCGCCGAAGCGCGCGGCGAGGCCTGGGTGCGCATCACCTTTGCCGACAATGGCCGCGGCATCGCGCGGGAACACCTGGCGCGGGTGTTCGACCCCTTCTTCACCACGCGCATGGGGCAGGGCGGTACCGGCCTTGGCCTGAGCATCGCCCATACCATCGCCACCTCGCTGCTGGGAGGCTCGCTGCGCGTCGAAAGCGCGCCCGGCAGCGGCACCGCCTTCATCCTCGAGCTGCCCCTGCGCGCGGCCGAGGCGCGACTCCCAACAACCGACGAGGAGAGGAAAATGCACGCATGACCATCATCACCACCATCGAGGACCTGCGCGTCCTGGCAAAGCGGCGCGTGCCGCGCATGTTCTACGACTACGCCGACGCCGGTTCGTGGACCGAATCGACCTACCGCGCCAACGAGGAAGACTTCGCCAAGATCAAGTTCCGGCAGCGGGTGGCGGTCAACCTGGTCGACCGCAGCTTGAGCAGCACCATGGTCGGCCAGGAGGTGGCGATGCCGGTCGCGCTGGCGCCCACCGGACTGACCGGGATGCAGCATGCGGACGGCGAAATCCTGGCCGCGCGCGCGGCCGAGAAGATCGGCGTGCCGTTCACCCTCTCGACGATGAGCATCTGCTCGATCGAGGACGTCGCCGCGCACACCACGAAGCCGTTCTGGTTCCAGCTGTACGTGATGAAGGACCGCGATTTCATCAACCGCCTGATCGACCGCGCGAAAGCGGCGCGCTGCTCGGCCCTGGTGCTGACGCTCGACCTGCAGGTGCTGGGCCAGCGCCACAAGGACCTGCGCAACGGCATGACGGCGCCGCCCAAGCTGACCATCCCGAACATGATCAACCTGGCGACCAAGCCGCGCTGGTGCTGGAACATCCTGCGCACGCCGCGCCGCCAGTTCGGCAATATCGTCGGCCACGCGTCGAGCGTCTCGGATATGAGTTCGCTCTCGTCCTGGACCTCGCAGCAGTTCGACCCGGCCCTGTCCTGGGACGACGTTGCCTGGATCAAGGAGCGCTGGGGCGGAAAACTCATCATCAAGGGCATCATGGATCCCGAGGATGCGCGCCTGGCCGTGAAAAGCGGCGCCGACGCCCTGATCGTGTCGAACCATGGCGGTCGCCAGCTCGACGGCGCCCAGTCGAGCATCGGCGCCTTGCCGGCCATCGTCGCCGAAGTGGGCAGCCAGATCGAAGTGCACATGGACGGCGGCGTGCGCTCCGGCCAGGACGTGATCCGCGCGCTGGCGCTGGGCGCGCAGGGCGTCTACATCGGGCGGCCCTTCCTGTACGGCCTGGGCGCGATGGGCGAGGCGGGCGTGGCGCGCTGCCTGGAGATCATCCGCAATGAACTCGACCTGACGATGGCCTTCTGCGGCCTGCGCGACGTGCGCGACGTCGACCGCAACATCCTGCTGCCGGGGACGTATTGAGCATCGCGTACGCGCGGCCGATGGCACCGGCGCGCCTGCGCCTGGCGCTGGCGCTGTCGATGCTGGCGCACGGGGTGCTGCTCAGTGTCGCCCTGGGTGGCCAGGCGCTCGGCCTGCCGGGCCTGAGCCTGCCGTGGAAAGAGCGGCGCCTGGGGGCGGACGATTTGCGCATCGTGCTGGCGCCGGAAGCGGCACCTGTTGCGGCGCCGGCGCCGGTCGTGCCGCCGCCCGCGGCTCCTGCTGCACCTGCACCTGCACCTGCACCGGCGCCCGTCATGACGCCCACGCGTCCCGCCGTCAACCTGCCGGTCGCGCCCGACGCTCCCGCGACCAGGGCGGTGGCGGAGGTAGTGCCGCCCACGCCGGCCGCCGCCGCGGACGATACGGCGCAGAAGCAGCGCGAACAGGAGGCGCGGCTGCGCGCGCTGGAACAGGCCAGGATCGAGCAGGAACAGCAGGGCGCGCAGCGCGAGGCGGCGCGCCAGGAGAACGAACGCCAGGCGCTGGCGCAGCAGGAAGCGCAGCGACAAGAACAGCTCAAGGCCGAGGCGCGCGCGCGGGAGGAAGCGGCGCGCCAGGAGCTGGCGAGGCAGGCGCAGCTCGAGGACGCGCGCCGGGAACAAGTGCGTAGCGAAGCCGCCCGCCAGGAGCAGGCGCGTAGCGAGGCCGCCCGCCAGGAACAGGCGCGGCAAGAGGCGGCGCGTCGGGCGCAGGCCGAGCAAGCGGCCGCACGCGAGGACGCCATCAGGCAAGAGACGGCGCGCCAGGAGGCGGCCAGGCGGGAAGCGGCGCGCGAGGCGCAGGCGAAACAGGCGCTGGTACAGCGCGAGCGCGCAGCGCAGGAGGCCGAGCGCGAGGAGCGGCTGCGCGCGATCGGAAAGCAGCTGAACCAGGAGGCGGCGCAACGCGACGCCCGCATCACGCCGGCGACGGCCGGCCTGCGCCGCGGTTTACTGCTGGGACGGGCCGACGCGAATGCGGAACTGGTGGAATATGCGCAAGCCATGGGCCGCAAGATCGAGATGAACATGACCTTCGCCATGGTGCGCGAGGCCGTGAAACAGCCGCACACCCAACCGGTGGTCACGGTGGCGGTGCGCGCCGATGGCTCGGTGGAGAAACTGACCTTCGTGACCTCGAGCGGCGTTCCCGCCATCGACGAAGCGATCCGCAAGGTCGTGGCCAGCCAGGCGCCCTACGGCCGCTTTCCGCCGGCGCTGGCGGCCCAGTACGACGTGATCGAAATTCGCCGCAGCTGGGTATTCGATATGGCGATCCGCCTGGAATAGGGGGAACGGAGCGCCCACCCTCGGACCTTATCCGACCGCGTTGATCGGCCGTCCCGCTTCCCAGGCTTCGATATTGTCGACCAGCATATCGGCCAGGGTCTGCATCGCCCCGGCGCTGGCCCAGGCCACGTGCGGCGTCAGGATGAAGTTCGGCAGCCGCAAGCCCAGCAGCGGATTATCCTGCGCCGGCGGCTCCTTGCTGAGCACGTCGAAGCCGGCGCCGCCGATGGTGCGGCGCATCAGCGCCTCGGCCAGCGCGTCCTCGTCGACCAGGCCGCCCCGGGCGGTATTGATCAGCAAGGCGGTCTTCTTCATCAAACCCAGCTCGCGCGCGCCGATCATGTGGCGCGTCGCCTCGCTCAGGGGCAGGTGCAGGCTGACGACGTCGGAGGTGGCCAGCAACTGGTCCATGTCCATCTGCGCCACGCCCGGCGCGTCCACTTGCGAGCGCGAGCTGGTGGCGATGCGCATACCGAAGGCCTGGCCGATCTGGGCCACACGCCGTCCCAGCGCGCCGAAGCCGACAATGCCGAGCTGGCTGCCGGCCAGGTCGCCGATCGGGTGGTCGAGCAGGCAGAACTGGTTCGAACGCTCCCAGCGGCCGGCCTCGACATCGGTGACATAGGCGCGCAGGTTGCGCCGCAGCGCCAGCATCAGCGTGAAGCAGTGTTCGGGCACCGAGACGCCGGAATAGTTGCGGATATTCGCCACCAGGACACCGCGCGCGCGGCAGGCGGCCAGGTCGACGTTGTCGGTGCCGGTGGCGGCAATGGCGACCATGCGCAGCTGCGGCAACTGGTCGAGGCTGTCGGCGCGCAGCGGCACCTTGTTGGTGACGGCGATCGTGGCGCCGCGCAGGCGTTCGACCACCTGGTCGGGCGCGGTGGCGGGGTAGTCCTGCCAGTCGTGCGCGAAGGCGGGCCGCCTGAGGTCGGCTAGCAGGCTGTCGCGGTCGAGGAAGACGATCTTGTGCATGGCGCGCTCCAGGAAGGGGTGCGCATATTGTAGAGCATGCGCCTGTCGGGGGAGAAAACGGCCGGACGGCGCCAGGGCCGCCGCGTGGCGCAGGGGAAAAAAATTACCCCGCGCGGGTAGAGCATGCACCCGTATCGGCCGCCAGTCCATCGAAATGCGGGACGAAAAAAAGACAGGGCGAACCCTGTCTTTTCCGGGCCATGGTGGGGCTCGGGCGGCGTGTAATTATTTGGTCGTGACAGTGGTCGAGTGCGTGGTGTGCGCAGCCGTGTCTGCCTTGTGTTCCGCTTTGACTTCGGCGGCATCGGCCTTGGCTTCCGCTTTTTTCTTGCTGGCTTTTTTCACGGCCTTGGCCTTGTGCTTGGCGGCATCCGCTTTCGCTTCGGCGACGTCGGCCTTCGCTTCGGCATCGGCCTTTTCTACCTTGGCATCGGCTTTCGCGACTTCCTTGGCTTCCTTGGCCTGGGCCTTGGCAACCGGTGCGGCCATATGCGTGGCGGTCTGGGCAAATGCCGAGGTGGCGAACAGGCCGGCGATCAGGGTAGCGACGATTTTGCTCATGGTGTCATTCCTTCAGGAGTGGAAAAAGTGTGGAACCGTTTATTCGATTCCCTGTGCTGCTGTGCCCAATAACGCGGCCCGGTTTCACGGCGTTGACGCCAATTACATCCCGTTACATTCCCCGCAAGGCGCCGCCCGGCACCACCGTTAGCTGCCGTACAGTCGCGCAAAAAGCGCCTGGCTACACTGGTCCGCACGCCATATGCAGGAGTTCGCCATGCCCGACGCCCTCAAGCTCTACAAATCCAAGCGCGACTTTTCGGTCACCTCCGAGCCGGCCGAGGGCGGCCAGCCGGGCAAGGACGCGCTCAGCTTCGTGATCCAGAAACATTGGGCCAGCCGCCTGCACTACGATTTCCGGCTCGAGCTCGACGGCACCATGAAGAGCTGGGCCGTCCCCAAGGGGCCGAGCTACGACACGCGCGACCGGCGCATGGCCGTGCACGTCGAGGACCATCCGATTTCCTACTCGGATTTCGAGGGCACCATTCCTGAGAAGCAGTATGGTGCCGGCAAGGTCATCATCTGGGACAAGGGCACCTGGGAACCGGTGGGCGATCCGCACGAGGGCTACCGCAAGGGCAACCTGAAATTCCAGCTGCGCGGGCACAAGATGCACGGCAACTGGGTACTGGTGCGCATGAAGGGCCGCGGCGAAAAGCAGGAACCCTGGCTCTTGATTAAGGAAAAAGACGATTTTGCCCGTCCCAGCGAGGAATTCTCGCTGGTCGACGAGTTGCCCGACAGCGTCAAGGCGCTGCCGATGCCCGGCACCAAGGAAAAAACCCCGGCCAAGCGCAAGGCCAAGGCCAAGGCGGCGGCGCCGGCAAGCGCCGCCGGCCTGCCCGAGGGCGTGCTCGAGGCGCCGCTGCCGGAGGAGTTCGCGCCGGAACTGGCGACCCTGGTCGACAGCCCGCCCGGCAACCCGGAGGAATGGGTGTTCGAGGTCAAGTTCGACGGCTACCGCATGCTGGCCCGTATCGAGAAGGGCAAGGTGCGCCTGATTACCCGCAACAACAACGACTGGACCGCCAAGCTGCGCAGCCTGCAAAAGGAAGTGCAGCGCCTGGGCTTGCCGGACGGCTGGTATGACGGAGAAATTGTCGTGCACGACGCCCAAGGCCGGCCGAATTTCGGCTTGCTGCAGCTCGCCTTCGACGGCAGCGACACCGCCGACATCGTCTACTTCCTGTTCGATGCCCCCTATCTGGGCGGCTACGACTTGCGCAATGCATCGCTGGTCGACCGGCGCGCCCTGCTCGAAGGCGCGCTGAACCAGGCCAAGCCCTCCGAGACCGTGCGTTTTTCCAGCGTCTTCGGCACCGACCCGGACGGCTTGATCGCGGCGGCCTGCAAGATCGGCCTGGAAGGGGTGATCGGCAAGCGGCGCGATTCGCGCTACGTGTCGCGCCGCTCGCCCGACTGGATCAAGCTCAAGTGCGGGCAGCGCCAGGAATTCGTGATCGCCGGCTATACCGACCCGAAAGGCGCGCGCAGCGGCATCGGCGCGCTGCTGCTGGGCACCTACGACAAGGACGGCGTGCTGCGCTATGCGGGCAATGTCGGCAGCGGCTTCGATGCCGCCAGCTTGCGCGACATCAGCGCCAGGCTCAAAGCGCTGGACACCGACACCAGTCCGTTTCCGCCGCGCTCAGTCCCCGGACGCAAGCACCACTGGGTCAAGCCGGAACTGATCGCCGAAGTCAGTTTTTCGGAGTGGACCAGCGCCGGCGCCGTGCGCCACCCCGTGTTCCAGGGCCTGCGCAGCGACAAGCCGGCGCAAGGCATCACGCGCGAACTGCCGGTACCCGTGAAGGAGGTCGAGAAGATGAAACCAGCCGAACCCGAGGTCGACGATCTGGAGGGCAAGCTGCCCGCCAGTTTGACAATCACCAGCGGCGAGCGCGTCGTCGACGAGACGAGCGGCGCCACCAAGCTGGACGTGGTGCGTTATTACGCTTTGGTGGGCGAGCTGATGATGGAACATCTGAAGGGGCGCCCGGTGTCGCTGGTGCGCGCCCCCAGCGGCATCAAGGGCGACCTGGTATTCCAGAAGCACGCCGACCTCAAGAAGCTGCCCGGCATCAAGCACATGGACCAGGCGCTCGATCCGGAGCATCCGCCGATGCTCGAAATCGCCAAGGCCGAGGGCATCCTGGCGGCGGCCCAGTGGAACGCGCTCGAATTCCACACCCAGAACGCGGTCGGCAAATCCTACGACAAGCCGGACCGCATGGTGTTCGACCTCGACCCGGGCGAGGGCGTGGCATGGCCGGCGATGCGCGAAGCGGCCCAGGTGATGCGCGCCTTCCTCGGCGAACTCGGCCTGCCGGCCTTCCTCAAGACCAGCGGCGGCAAGGGCTTGCACGTGGTGGTGCCGATCAAGGGCGGCAAGGACTGGGACACCGTCAAGGGCTTCTCGCAGGCGATCGTCAACCACATGGCGGCGACTTTCCCGGAGCGTTACTCGGCCAAGAGCGGCGCCAGGAACCGGGTCGGCAAGATCTTCATCGACTACCTGCGCAACGGCCAGGGTGCGACCACGGTCTGCGCCTGGTCGGCGCGCGCGCGTCCCGGGCTGGGCATCTCGGTGCCGCTGGCCTGGGACGAGCTGGCGACCTTGAAAGCGGGCGACCAGTGGAATGTGAAGAATGCGCACACGCGCCTGGACCAGGGGAATGCGCCGTGGGAGGGGTATGCGAAGGCGGCCAAGACCTTGACCGGGGCGATGAAAGCATTGGGCTACAAGCCCTAGCTGGCGGGGCGGTTGCCCGCTCCGCCTGCTAGGGCAACACCTCAATAACGGCGGGTACTGGTGGTGCTGTTATACGTCGGCTTGTTCATCTTGGCCTGGATTTTCTTCCAGATGAAACCTGCGATAGCCATCATGATCATCTTGCGCATGGAAACCTCCTTGTTGGTGGACGACGGGACGCCGTCCGGTTGAATGTAATGTCGTTCAGCTTGCCGATTCGTTCTTGAAAATACCGCGCACGTTCATCGCCATCAGCGCCACCTGCAGCGCGATCAAGGCCCAGGCCTCGTCGTGCACGCCCCAGACGATCCACATCAGGTTACTGAGGATGAACATCCAGAACCCGAACACGCGCTTGCCGGATTTTTTCGAGCCGATCATGAAGGCGGCGTAGAGGCTGACGGCCATGGCGGGCCATTGGAGCAGGTCGAGCATGTCCCCCATCGTCAAGCCGCCTTCTTGCGCCGCGCGGCGGGCTTGGCCGGCGCTTTTTTCGCCGCGCTCGCGCGTTTCGGCGCGGCCTTGGCGGCGACCGCCGCACCGCCGGCGGCAGCGCTCTTGCGTGGGCGCGGCGCGGGCTCGTCATGCGCCTCGTCGGCGGCCGGCTTGCGCGCGCGCTTCGGCGGCGGCGGTTCGTCGTCGTCGTCGGCGGCTGCCGCCTTGCCCGGCTTCTTGCCCAGGCTGGCCTGCAGCAGCGAGACCAGGTCGATCACGTTCGAGCTCTTGGCCGGCTTCTCGTCCGGGTCGGGCATGGTGATGGTCTTGGTCTGCCTGGCCTTGATCTTTTGTTCGACCATGGCCATGACGTCCTCGCGGTAGGTGTCGTGGTATTGCTCCGGCTTCCAGTCCTCGCTCATGCCCTGGACCAGGGCCATCGCCATCTTGAGTTCCTTGTCGGTGACGGAGGCGTTCTTCGCATTCTTGGCCGGGATCTTGAGGTCGGCCGGGTCGCGGATCTCGTCGGCGTAGCGCAGCGTGTTCATGACGATGGTGTCGCCGTCGCAGTGCAGGGCGGCCAGGTGCTGCTTGACGCGGATGACGACGCGCGCGATGCCGATCTTGCCGACTTTTTTCAGGGTGTCGCGCAAGAGCGCATAGACCTTGTCGCCGCCCTTGCCGGGCGCCAGGTAATACGGCTGGTCGTAGTAAATCAGCGGCACTTCGCCGGCGTCGACAAAGGCCAGGATGTCGATGGTCTGGGTCGATTCCGGATTGGCGCGGCGCAGGTCTTCGTCGGACAGCACGACGTATTCGCCCTCGGCGTATTCGTAGCCCTTGATGATGTCGTCCCAGCCGACTTCCTTGCCCGTGGTCTTGTTGTAGCGCTTGAAACCGATGGGCGAGAAGTCGCGGCTGTCGAGCATGTTCAGGTCGAGCCCATTGTTGCTCGTCGCCGGGTACATCTCGACCGGGATGTGCACCAGCCCGAAGCTGATCGCACCCTTCCACAAGCTGCGTGCCATGACCGTCTCCTTATTCGCCGACGCTGCCGGTCACCGGCAGCACGATGCCCGTGATATAGCTCGAGCAGGCGTTCGAGGCGAGAAAGACATAGGCCGGCGACAGTTCTTCCGGCTGGGCCGCGCGCCCGTAGGTGGTGCTCTCGCCGAAGTGGACAATCTTGTCCGGCGCCTGGTCGGCCGGGTTGAGCGGCGTCCAGACCGGGCCGGGGGCCACGCAATTGACGCGGATGCCCTGGTCTAGCAGATTGGCCGCCAGCGACATGGTGAAGGCGTGGATCGCGCCCTTGGTCGCCGAATAGTCGAGCAGCAGCCTGGAGCCCTTCAGGCCCGTCACCGAACCGGTGTTGATGATGGCCGCGCCGCGCTTCATGTAGGGCAGGGCCGCCTTGGCCATGTGGAAGTAGCCGTAGATATTCGTGCGCATGGTCTCGTCGAAGCGCTCTTCGGTGATGTCGAGCAGCGAATTGGCGTGCTCCTGGAAGGCGGCGTTATTCACCAGCACATCGAGTTTGCCCCACTGCTTGACAACCGTGTCGACCGCCTGCTGGCAAAAGTCCATGTCCTTGACGTCGCCGGCGATGGTCACGCAGCGCCGGCCCTCGGCCTCGATGCAGCGCTGGGTTTCGGCGGCGTCTTCGTGTTCGTTCAGGTAGAGGATGGCGACGTCGGCGCCTTCGCGCGCGAACAGTACCGCGACGGCGCGCCCGATGCCGGAGTCGCCGCCGGTGACGATCGCCACCTGGCCTTCGAGCTTTCCGCTGCCCTTGTAGTGCTCGGCCATGAAGCGCGGCTTGAGCTCCATCTGCGCTTCCAGGCCGGGTTTGGCCAGGTGCTGCGACGGCATCGGCGGGGCCGGCTGGTCGGCGCCGATCTGCGCCGCCTGCTCGCTGTCCTTGGCCGCGCCGGCGGCGTCGATCTGGTCCTGGCGGTTCTGGATTGCCTTCTGGTGGTTCGCTACATCGTCCTGGTTGGCCATCGCGCTTCCTTCCTGGTGCATTATTCGAGGTCAAGCCAGTATCGGGCGCATTGCGCCGGCCCGACGGTGCGCTCCCACACACAGGACCGCAGTTCGCCTGTTCCATGCGCGCCCTTTATGTCAAAATCGGCATTGTTATGTAACAAATATGCATGCAAGGAGAAAACCATGCCCCAGCAGGCCGCGCCGCAAGGCTTTCATACCGGGTTGTTCGTCAACCCGGCAGCCGGGCGCCGCGCCGATTTCAAGGCCGCCTGCGGCGCCTTGTTCAGCCACCTGGCCCTGGTCGACGGCGCCGATGCCGCACTGGCGCTGCCCGCGCTCGCCGCCCTCGACCTGCTCGTCATCGACCTCGAGCGCTTCGATCCCGAGCTCGACCATGCGGGACTGGCGCGCCTGGTCACGGCGCGCGCCGGGGCGCCGACCTTCGTCCTGTGTCCGTTTGCGAATGCGCGCTGGCTGCCGGCCCTGATGGCCTGCGGTCCGGTCGAGTATGCGATCGCGCCGCTGGGCGAGGCCGCCTTGCGCGAGCAGATCGGCCTGCGCCTGGCGGCCGGGCCGACGCCCGCGGCGGCGCCCAGCCCGCGCGAACAGGAACTCGACGCCCTGCAGGCGCTGCGCGCGCGGGTGCGCCAGGCGCTCGGCGCGGGCGAGGAACTGGCGCCGCTGGCCGAACGCCTGTGCCAGGCCTTGTGCGCCTGGCCGGGTGTGGCGCACGCGGCGCTGTTCTACCTGCAGCCGGGCGGCGACCTGCAATTGCAGGCCCAGGCCGGCGAGCGCAACCTGAACCTGGCCAAGGTGCTGGGGCGCGCCGACCGCCTGCTGCAGTCGCCCTTGCGGCATGCCTTCCCCGGCTTGCTGGCGGCCGCGGGCAACACCATCGCGCTGCTCGACGACCTCGATAAATCGGGCGAGCCGGCGCTCTCCGACGCCTTGCGCGAGCACGGCGTGAATATGGTACTGGCGCTGCCGATCCCGTCGAACGGTCCCGGCACGCCGCGCGGCTCGCTGTGCCTGTCGTTCAGGCAGGCGCGCAGCTTCGCGCGCGACGAACTGGCGGCGCTGGCCGAGCTGGCCGACCTGGCCGCAGTCGGCCTGCGCATGGCCGACCTGCACCGCGAGAGCGAGGAAATGCTGGTGCGCGTGACCCACCTCTCGACGCTGGACGCCCTGACCGGGGTGGCCAACCGGCGCCATGGCGAAACCCTGCTGGAGCAGGAAATCCGGCGCGCGCGCCGCTACAAGATGCCGCTCGCCCTGATCGCCTTCGACATCGACCGCTTCAAGAGCGTCAACGACCGCTACGGCCATCCGGTCGGCGACCTGGTGCTGCGCGCCGTCGCCGATTGTGCCCACAAGCTGGTGCGCGCGAGCGACGTGGTGGTGCGCGCCGGCGGCGAGGAATTCCAGGTCATCGCGCCCCATACCAGCGCGATCGACGGCCTGAAGATGGCCGAGAAGCTGCGCACCGCGATCGAGGCCACGGCCATGCCCGGCGTCGACCAGGTCACGGTCAGCCTGGGCGTGGCCCAGCTGGGCGAGCACGAAAGCGCCGATTCGCTGACCGTGCGCGTGAACGCCGCGCTGGGGCGGGCCAAGCGCGCGGGCAGGAATTGCGTCGAGCTGGCGATGGGGTAGATGGGTCGCCGCTGTTGCATGCCGCAACCGGCAACATGCCCAAAAACCCCGGCTTGCCCGACCCGCCATGCTACCCTTGCGCCTTTTGAAACGGACGCGCAATGCTGCACTGGTTGAGACACTACCGGCGCGCCATGCTGCCCGGCGATATCAGCGCCGGTGTGGTGGTGGCGATGATGATGATCCCGCAAGGCATGGCCTACGCCCTGGTGGCCGGGCTGCCGCCGGTGGTCGGCATCTACGCCAGCATCGTCCCGCCGGTCCTGTACGCCTTGTTCGGCACCAGCAGCACGCAATCGGTGGGGCCGATGGCGATCGTGTCGCTGATGACGGCCGCCGCCCTGGCGCCGCTGGCCGCCGCCGGCACCCCGTTGTACGCGACCCTGGCGGCGCAACTGGCCTTGCTCTCGGGCCTGGTGCTGCTGGCCTGCGGGCTGCTGCGCATCGGCTTCATGGCCAACTTCTTTTCGCGCCCGGTGATGAGCGGCTTCACGATCGGCTCCTCGATCGTGATCGCGCTCGGCCAGCTGCCGGTCCTGCTCGGCGCGCGCCTGCCGGCCCTGCACCTGCCGAGCGCCATCCTCGGCGTGGGCTCCTTGCTGCTCCTGCTGGCGGCGCGCGCCCGGCTGGCGCGCGCATTGCTGCGCCTCGGCCTGCATCCCCGGATGGCCGATATCGGCGCCAAGCTGGCGCCCATGCTGGTGGTGCTGGGCGCGACCGCGCTGGTACCTTTGCTGGGACTGGAAGCGCTCGGCGTGCATACCGCGGGCGCGGTGCCGGCCGGCTTGCCGCACCTGAATCTCGCGACCTCGAGCGGGCATTGGCAGGCGCTGCTGCAGCCGGCCTTGCTGATCGGCTTCATGGTGTTCCTGATCAGTATGTCGGGTGCCCAGACGCTGGCCCTGAAACGCGCCGAAAAGCTGCATAGCAATTTCGAACTGATCGGCCTGGGCGCGGCCAACGTCGGCAGCGCGCTGACCGGCGGCTTTCCCGTCACCGGCAGCATCTCGCGCTCGGCCGTCAATTTCGCCGCCGGGGCCAATACCCAGCTCGCCAGCCTGATCACGGCCAGCCTGCTGGCGCTGGCGCTGGTCGCGCCCACCGGCTGGCTGGCGCTGCTGCCGCTGCCGACGCTGGCCGCCACCATCATCGTGGCCGTGCTCGGCATGCTCGATACCAGCACCTTGCGCGCCGCCTGGCGCTACGACCAGGTCGATGCCGCGGCGCTGCTGGCCACCGCCGCCGGGGTGCTGGCGCTGGGCGTCGAGGCCGGGGTCGTGGTGGGCGTCGCGCTGTCGATGGGGGCGCTGATCTGGCGCGCCAGCCGGCCGCATATCGCGGTGCTGGGGCGCATCCCGGGTACCGAACACTTCCGCAACATCGAACGCTACAGCGCCGACACCGTGTCTGGCCTGCTGTTGCTACGGGTCGACGCCGGCCTGTTCTTCGGCAATACCGAGGCGGTGAACGAACGCGTCGAGGATGAACTCGCGGCGCGACCCTGCACGCGCCACCTGGTGCTGGTGCTGTCGGCGGTGAATGCGATCGATACGTCGGCGCTGTTCGCGCTCGGCGAACTGAACGCGATGCTGCGCACGCGCGGCATCGGCCTGCACCTGGCCGAAGTGAAGGGGCCGGTGATGGACCGCCTGAAGCACAGCGATCTGTTGGACAAGCTCAACGGCAGGCTGTTCCTGAGCACGGCGATGGCCTGGGATGCCTTGTCGGCCAGCTGCCAGGAGGAAGCGGCGCGCCGGCCGTGACTGCGCGACGCGGATGCGCCATCGCCACGCTCGCTGGTGGGGTCCGGGTTTGGTGCGGCCAGGCTCGCTTTGCACCAGGATGGTGCATTCTGGCGGGCATGCACGCCCGGAAAGCGGGCACGCGTCTTGCAAACTGCCTCCTATCGAACTAGGGGGAATCAACATGCTGGTAAAAATGCTGGACGCTCCGGGCGCCAAGGCCTATGCGCTGCAGTTGCGCGCACTGTTGCTCGACGCGGTCGCGCACGGCGCCTCGGTCGGCTTCGTCATGCCGTTGGCCGAGGAAGACGCGGCCGATTATTGGCGCGGCGCGATGGCGGCGATCGACGCCGGTTCACGCATCTTGCTGGGCGCCTGGCAAGACCACGTCCTGGTGGGGACGGTGCAGCTCGACCTGTGCATGAAGGCGAACGGCGGCAACCGCGCCGAGGTCCAGAAGCTGCTCGTGCACAGCGGCGCGCGCAGGGGCGGCATCGGCACCGCCCTGATGGCAGCGGCCGAGGCCCAGGCACTGGCGCTGGGCCGCGGCCTGCTGTTCCTCGACACCGAAGCGGGCTCGGCGGCGGAAGCCCTGTATGCCCGGCTCGGCTATACCCGGGTGGGCGAATTGCCGGAATACTGCGCCACTCCGGGCGGCGCCTGGCGCGCCACCGCGATCTGGTACAAGACCTTGTTCCTGCGCGAAGCCCAAGGCGCCCTCGCGGCGTGACGGTGCAGGATCACGCCTTGCGGCGGTCCGGGCCGATATGCGGCGGCGCCAGCTTGATCGGCGCGGCATCGGCCGGATTGAGTGCGGCGCGGTCCTGGTAGGCGGCGGCAATGGCCGCCATGTCGGCGTCCTGGTCGCCGCTCAGGGTGATGTGGTCGACCAGGCCCAGTTCCTTCTTGCTGTAGTCGATATATACCAGCACCAGCGGCACCTTGGCGGCCATCGCCAGATGGTAGAAGCCGCTCTTCCAGTGGGGGCGATAGCTGCGCGTGCCTTCCGGCGTGATGGCGACCCAGCACCATGGCTCGTTGAGCATGCCGTCGGCCAGCAGGCGCGTCGCGCCCATCGGTGCGCGGCGGTCGACCGGCACGCCGCCCCAGTAGCGCATCACGGCGCCCATCGGGCCGCGGAACAGGGAATCCTTGGCCAGCCAGCGAAATTGAATGCCGAGCGCCCACTTGCCCAGCAGGCCGATCAGGAAATCCCAGTTCGAGGTATGCGGATAGACCACGGCAATGCCGTGCGGGCCGGGCAAGGGGCGAAAGCGCAGCTTCCAGCCAATCATATTCAGCAGGCGCAGCGCAGTGCGCTGCCCCCAGGTCGGCAAGGCCGCCGGGCGCATCAGGGTGTCGCTCATTATTTCTCCGTCGTGCCGCCAGGGGGCGGTCGTCTTGTTCTATAGCGTGACTCGCGCAAGGGGGCCATCTTACCTTGCGGAAAACGAAGCGGAGGATTTTATAGCGCTAGGGCAAGAGCGACAAGGGAAAAAACTGGTTTGTTGGAAGAACGGGTCGTATCATGACGGCCTCTTTGTCTTTTTGATCATCATGGACATCACGATTTACCACAACCCCCTGTGCAGCAATTCGCGCAACACGCTGGCGGCAATCCGCGCGGCCGGCCTCGAGCCGCGCGTGGTCGCCTACCTGGAAACGCCACCGTCGCGCGCGGAGCTGGTGCGCATGCTGGACGCGGCCGGCTTGTGCCCGCGCGAAGCGATGCGCACCAAGGAAAGCCTGTACACGGAACTCGGCCTGGGCGCCGACGAGGTCGGCGACGACGCCCTGATCGACGCCATGCTGGCGCATCCGGTGCTGATGAACCGTCCCTTCGTGGTCACGCCGAAGGGCGTGCGCCTGTGCCGTCCGCCTGAAACGGTGCGCGAGATCCTGTAGCGTCCGGCGCGCGGCGAGCGGCGCACGGCGCACGGCGCACGGCGCGCGGCGCGCCCCGGCGTTCGCGCTTACCGGCCAGCGTCGAATTCGCCGCTGCCCGGCATTGCCCCGTCGGGCAAGTCCTCGTGCTGGAAGGCGCCGATATCGAAGCCGGTGGCCGCGCTGCGCTGCTTGCCTTCGAAGTCCGGTTCCGGCGCCTCGACCACGGCGCCGCGCCCGATCGCGGGCGACTTGCCGCGCAGCCGGAAATCCGGGGTGCCGGTGCGGCTGTAGTCGACAAAGCCCGGTTCGGCGGCAATCGTTCCCACGTGCTCGCGTCCCGGCGCCAGGCGCCAGTCGGCCGCCGCGTTCTGGAATACCAGGTTGTGCAGGTAACGGTTGTTGCGGCCGGTCGCGCCTTGTTCGAGGATACCGTGTTTGTTGTCGAAGACGATGTTGTTGACCACCACCGTGTGGTCGTTCGGCCCTGTCGAATAATAAAAGTCGCCGCCACCGACGACGATCCCGGAGCCGGAGGTGGACACCGTGTTGCCGGTGATATCGACCCGCTGGGCGTCGTGCCACAGGTGGATGCCGGCGCCGGAAATCCGGTAGACGACGTTGCTGCGTACGCGCCCCTGGGTGCTGACATAGATGCCGTGGTGGTAGCGGCAATCCCCGGGGCCGATGTCGTGCACGTTGTTGCCGATCACCTCGCCCTGCTTGCCCTTGTAATAGCTGTCCACGCCGATGCCCGAGCCGCCGATCGGCTCGCAGGGGATATCGAGCGCGATGTGGTGCACGTGGTTGTGGCGGATGCTGTTGTAGGAGCCGCCGTTGTAGATGCCGCTCAGCCATTTGGTGCCGCTCTGGTACTGGCTGCCGTCGACCTCGAAACCGACGATGTCGACATGGCTGCCGCGGTTGTCCCAGGCGCTGGCGCTGCGCGAGTCGAGCGGCGGGACGATTTTCGCGCCCCAGCGCTCGGACGAGACGAAGATGATGCGCGCCTCGGCGCTGCCGCTCACGTTGGTGCGAAAGCCTCCGGTGTACTGGCCGGGCGCCACGTACACGGTCGTGCCCGCCGTGACCACCTGGGCCGCGCGCGCGATCGTGCGGAAGGGTTCTTCCTGGGTGCCGGGATTGGCGTCCGAGCCGCCGGGGGCGACAAACAGGTTGGTGCGCACGACGTCGGGCACGACCAGTTGTTCGGAAGAGCTTTCGCTCATGCGGCAGCCACCCATCGCAAGCAGGATGGCACAGAACAACACGGCAAGCAGCGCATTGGCGCGGCGATTCGGTGGACCGGACATGGCAAGGACCTCGTGGACGGCGGACACCATGGCAGTGTCGCCCGGTGCGAACGGCTACCGGCCCGGTTTGCTCAAGTTTGCTTTTGAGCGGGCGCAAGGTGTGTCGTGCCGGTCCATGCATGACCCTGCCGCCGGCGCCTCATGGGGCCGGCACCACTTGCGGCATATAGGTGTCGATGAATTCGGCCGGCATGCGGCGCGGCCGGCCGCCGCTGATGTCGATGCAGACCAGCTCCCAGCGTCCGCGCAGCACGGTCGCGCCGTCGCCCGCGCGTACCAGCTGGAAACGGCGCTCCATCGACAGCTTGCCGTCGCCGCCGACCAGCCAGGTGGCCAGCGTCAGCGCCTCGCCCAGCGAGGTCGGCAGGATGTAGTCGTATTCGCCGCGCCGGATCGCCATCGCGCGGTCGAGCCGGCGATAGTCGGCCAGTCCCAGGCCCAGCGACTCCGAATGCGCCCAGCCGATCTGCTCGCACCAGCGCACGTAGACGGCGTTGTTCGTGTGGTTCAATCCATCGATATCGTCGGCGCCGGGCGCCAGCGACAGCAGGAAGGGTTGCGGATAATCCCAGCTCAAGTCGAGTCCTTTCCAGACGTGCTCCAGTGCCGGCGGCACGGCCCCATTCTAGCCGCTCGCGCCGGCGCGCACTGATCCAGGTCAGCCGCGCGCACCGAACCGGCACACGCCGGAACCCATCCAATCATGGGTCAGGCATCCGGAGGCGCCAGTGTTTACCATCGTTTTACTGTTGTACCTGCAACTGCATCTCGAGGTCACGCTCGAGAGCAGCAGCCTGCGCGGCCTGTATGCCACGCGCGCCGACTGCGAAGCCGCCGCGCTGCGCCTGCGCGGACCGCTGCCCACGCCGCCGGCCTACGCCGCGGCCTGGCACGATGCCCTGTGCCTGGCGATCAATCGGGATGTGAAAGTGAACGAACTGAAGCCCCAGGGTCTTGCCGAGCTCTTCCGGCAGCCGCCGGCGGCGTGCGCCGCGGACGGGGCCTGGCGCCGCCTGGCCGCCTGGCCGCCTTGTGCGTCGCGGGCGCAAGCGCCAGGCGGGCGCAACAGGGAGATCACTAGTGGCGCGTCCAGCGCGCGTCGGCCGGGCAGGGCGTGACGGTCGCGCCATGCAGGTCGGCATTCCCGAAGCCCGTCACCAGGCCGCCGACGCTGCCGATGCGGTAACAGCTGTTCTTGCCGCCCATGGTCCTGCGGTAGACGATCACGCCGTCGGCTTGCGTGTAGCTGGACAGCGTGACATTGCGGCTGCGGTCAATGCGCGCACCCGCGACGGCATCGGCGAAGCGCTCCCACTTGCGGTCGGGCTCGGCCGTAATCGGACTGGAACCATGGCGCAAGGCGCGGTCGATCCCTCCCGCCATTGCGCGCGAGCTGGCCAAAAGGTCGCCGGGCAGCGCCGCGCCCGCCGCGGGAGCGGCTTGCGGCAGGGCGGCCGCCTCGGTGACGGCGGGCGGCGTGGGCGGCGGCCTTGGCGCCACCGGGATGTGAATCGTTGCCGGCAGGCGGCCGGGACGCGCCGGCAATCGCGGCGCCGGCCTTGGTGCCGGCTTCGGCCGCGCCGGCGGCTGGACCAGCACGAAGGTCGAGGCGCGCTGTGGCGGCTCGCTCACGCGCTCGCCCGGCGCGCCGGTGCGCCAGGCCAGCACCAGCAGCAGGTGCAGGCCCAGCGTCAGCGCGACCGGTGCCCATGGTCGGGACGCCGGGGAGGACCCGAAGCCGGCGCGCATCGACGCTTACTTCGGCGCCGTCATCGCTTGCTTGATGGTGACGCAGCGCTGGTCTTCCTGCTGGGCGTCGAGCAGGGAGCGGCGGGTGCCGGCCGACAGCTCCTTCATGCGCGCGGCGGCCTGGGTCAGGCGCGTCACGCTGGCCGGGGTGCAGCTGGTCGGAATCAGCGCGCCCGCATACGAACGCATGTACACGGGACCGGCCGCCTTGTCGATCGCCGGCAGCTTCTCCAGGCGCTGGGCCGCGGTCTGCTCGGCGAGTGCCGCCTGCTCGGCCGGGTACAGGCTATACATCGCGGTGCGGATCTTCGAGAACGGCAGCTTGGTCTGCAGGTCCTGGACGGTTCCCAGCCATTCGGCCTTGAGCTTGGGATCCGGGCGCACCACGGTCGCGGCGAGCGCTGCGGCCTGGCCGCTGTCCGAATTGTCGCGCTTGGCTTCCTGCTCGACCAGCGCGGCGGCACCGGCATGGTTGTAGCGGTTCAGGCGGCTGACGATCGCCCAGCGCAAGTCCTGGTTGATATCCATGCCGTCGACCGTGACGCTGCCGGCCAGGATGCCCGCCAGGCGGTCGAGCGCGGCCGGCGTGCTGGCCATGCCCAGGTAGGTATTGAACCAGCGGCGCTGGAAGTTGTCGTTGCCCTTGTTCGCCTGCACGCCGTTCCATGCCATTTCTTCGAGGGCGGCGCGGCTTTGCTGGGCCCAGGGGGTCTGCAGCCCCATCGCGTCCAGGTAGAACCTGGCCGTGCCCACCTTGCCGAGCACGTCGCCGAGCAGGGTGTAATCCTTTTCCAGCGGCGCATTCACCAGCGCCGTCTTGATGAACTCGTTCAACGGCAGCTTGCCGTCGCGTACGCCATCCCACAGGCTCTGCCACAGCATCGTGCGCAGCAGCGGATCCTCGACCTGGGCCAGGCTGGCGCGCGCGGTGTCGAACGAACGCTTGTCGAGCTGCACTTTCACGAAGCCCCAGTCCTGGTAGTTCGGGTAGGCCAGGTCCGGGCAGGCGCTGCCGACCAGGGCCGGCACCTTCGTGATCAATCCCGCATAGGTCACCGGTACGGTGCGCAGCGTCGTGAACTTGCCGCCGTCAAGCTTGAAGGTGGCCACCTGCACGCGCTGCTCGCGCAGCGTCGGCAAGGCCTTGCTAGGCGCGCTCTGCTGCAGGGTGAAGGATTTGATCTTGCCATTGGCACAGGTAAAGTTCGCCGCGATCGTGTTCACGCCCGGCTGGTACAGCCACTCCTTGGTCCAGCCCGACAGGTCGCGCCCGGCCGCTTCGCCCAGGCTGCCGATGAAGTCGTCGAGCTTCGCGTTCTGGTAGGAATACTTGGTCAGATAGTTGTGCACGCCCTTGCGGAACACTTCCGCGCCCAGCAGGTGACGCAGCTGGATCAGCGTCGAGGCGCCTTTCGAATACGTGATCGCATCGATGTTGTCGAAGGCGTTCGCGGTCGACGGCACCGGCACCTCGATCGGGTGGGTATTCGACTTCTGGTCCTGGGCGTAGGCGGCCTGCTTGCCGGTCGAGTAGAAGTGCTGCCAGGCGTCCTTGAATTCGGTCGCTTCGGCGGTGGCCAGCGTGCCCATGAAGGAGGCGAAGCTTTCGTTCAGCCACAAGCCGTTCCACCATTTCATGGTCACCAGGTCGCCGAACCACTGGTGCGCCATCTCGTGCATGATCACCGAGGCCAGCGACTGGCGCTGGGCATCGGTCATGCTTGCCTTGTGCAGGAAACCGCCCTCGGCAAAGGTAATCGCGCCGGCGTTTTCCATCGCGCCGTACAGGAAGTCGGGCACCAGCAGCTGGTCGTATTTCTCGAACTGGTAAGGAATGCCGAAGTAATTGTCGAAGAAGGCCAGGCCATCCTTGGTGTAGCGGAACCAGTCCGCGGGCGTGACTTGCGCGGCCACCGACTGGCGCGCGAACAGGCGCATCGGATACTTGCCGCTCTTGTCTTCCCACACTTTATACGGGCCGGCGTGCAGCGAGAAATTGTACGGGCTCAGCTTTTTCGACTTCGGGAACACCCAGCGCTTGCTGGTGCCGGCGTCCTGGATGCCGCTCTCGCGCGTGGTCGACACCACCTGCCAGTCGGCCGGGGCGGTCGCGGTGACCTGGTAGGTGGCCTTCAGGTCGGGCTGGTCGAAGACCGCGAACATCTGGTGCGCGGCGGCCGGTTCGAAATGCGAATACGTGTACACCCGGCCGTCGACCGGGTCGACCATGCGGTGCAGGCCTTCGCCGTTGGTGCTGTGCAGGCGCTCATAGGCGATCACGACCGTGTTGCGGCCCTGCACCAGGTCGGCGGCGGCGATCGTCACGAACCAGTTGTTATAGGCGGGCTGCACCGGTTTACCGTTGACCAGCACCGATTTCACGGTCGCCTTGTCGAGGTCGATCGTCAGGGGCGCGCCGTTGTCGGCCAGGTCGAAGCTGGCGGTCGTGACGCCGCTGAAGCTTTCCTTGCCGGTGAGCGTGAATTCCAGCGCATAGTCGACGTTCGACACGCGCGCCGAACGGGCGGCGGCGTCTTGCTGGGAAAGGAAGGCATTCTCGGCGCGGGGCGCCGGGGTGGCGGCATGCGCGCCGGCTGCTGCGAAGGTCGATGCCGCGAAGGCAGTGGCGATGGCGAGCGACAGCGCCCGTGGTGCGAGACTATTCAAGATGGTTCCCTGTAGGAGCGTGCACCGCCGACCGGCGCGACCGCGAATCGCGCAAGAATAGCATGAGTGCAATAGCAATTACAGGGGAAAACAGCGCGCCGTACGGGGCATGCATACCCCGTACATATGTGTAAATACCCGGTGAATTACGACGCTTGCTGCAGCGACGCGTAGTCGGTATAGCCTTCGGCGCCGCTGCCGTAGATCACTTCCGGACGCAGCGGATTGAGGTCCGCACCGCTTTGCAGGCGCTGCGGCAAGTCGGGATTGGCGATGAACCACAGGCCGAAGGCGATGGCATCGGCGTTGCCCGCGGTGAGCAGGCGCTCGGCCGTCTCGACCGTCATCTTTTCGTTGGCGATGAAGGGGCCGCCGAATTGCTTCTTCAGCAGCGGTCCGAGGCTGTCTTCGCCGACCGCTTCGCGCGCGAAGATGAAGGCGATGCCGCGCTTGCCCAGTTCGCGGGCGACATAGCCGAAAGTCTCGACCGGGGTCGAATCGCCCATGTCATGCGCGTCACGGCGCGGTGCCAGGTGCATGCCGACGCGGTCGGCGCCCCACACCGCGATGCAGGCGTCGGTGACTTCGAGCATCAGGCGCGCGCGGTTCTCGATCGAGCCGCCGTAGGCATCGCTGCGCAGATTGGTGCTGTCTTGCAGGAACTGGTCGAGCAGGTAGCCATTCGCGCCGTGGATCTCGACGCCGTCGAAGCCGGCTTTCTTCGCGTTCTCGGCACCCAGGCGATAGGCCGCGACGATTCCGGCGATCTCATCGGTTTCCAGCGCGCGCGGCGTGGTGAAGTCGCGCTTCGGACGCACCAGGCTGACGCTGCCGGCCGGCTTGACCGCGCTCGGCGCGACCGGCGCCGCGCCATCCAGGAACACCGGGTCGGAAATGCGGCCCACGTGCCAGAGTTGCAGGACGATGCGCCCGCCCGCGGCGTGCACGCCCGCGGTGACGTGTTTCCAGCCTTCGACTTGCTCGTCGGACCAGATGCCCGGCGTGTCCGCATAGCCGACGCCCATCGGCGTGACCGAGGTCGCTTCCGACAGGATCAGGCCGGCGCTGGCGCGTTGCACATAGTATTGCGTCATCAGGGCGTTCGGCACGCGGCCGGGACCGATGGCGCGGGCACGGGTCAGCGGCGCCATGATGATGCGGTTCGGCAGCTCGAAAGCGCCGATCTTGATTGGGTCGAATAAAGTGGTCATGCGAATCCTCGAATAGTGAAGTCCGGGCATCTTACGGGAGCCGCCGGATTCCTGCCGAGGACGCCGAATTTTCGCCGCGCAGCCGGGCGCGGCCCAGCCCGGTGCTATACTTGCGCCCGTTTTTTACGAATGGGCACGCCCCGCGAAAGGTCGACGATGAGCTGGATTTACCTGGTGCTGGCGGGCTTGCTGGAAGTGGCCTGGGCAGCCGGATTGAAGTACACGGAAGGTTTCACCAAGCCGATCCCGAGCGCCTTTACGCTGCTGGCGATGCTGCTCAGCGTCGGCATGCTGGGCCTGGCGCTGCGCCATTTGCCGCTCGGCACTGCCTACGCGGTCTGGACCGGCATCGGTACCATCGGCACCGCGATCTTCGGCATGATGATCCTGGGCGAACCGGCCGGCGCGCTGCGTATCGGCTCGATCGGCCTGATCGCCCTCGGAATCGCGGGCTTGAAGCTGTTGACCCCGGCGTGACGCCCATGAAAAAAGCAGGCCGGCGGCCTGCTTTCCTGGTCGATGGCGGTGCCCGGCCTTAGAACCTATCCCAGTAGGAAATGAGTCGTTGCTGACGCGCCTGACAAGCGGCTGCTGCGTTGCTCGTCGTTGCATGGCTCGCCATGCGGCCTCCTCGCGCCTTGCCCCCGCTTGCCATGCATCGTCATCAACTTCCTCCTCCCTACTGGGATAGGTTCTTAGAAACGGTAGCTCAGGCCGACGCGGATCACCGGGTAAATTTTCAGGTCCTTGACTTCGTCGGCCAGCTTGGCGTTTTCGGCGGCCACGTCGTTGGCGATCTGGGTGCACACGGCGGCCAGCGAAGCGCAGCCGGTATTGACCAGGCTGGTCTTGGGCGCGCCCTGGAAGGCAACGCCCAGATCCACGCCGAAGCCCCAGCCGGCGGCCTGGACCGCATTGCCCCAGCCGATGCCCAGGTAAGGCGCCGTCTTGCGGAACTCGACCTCGCCCTTCATCTGGCCCACGGATGCGGCGGCGTAGCTGCGGCCGTTGATGGTGTAGCTGCCGTTCGCGTTCGGCCGGGCGTTCACATCGATGCTGTTGCCGTTGAAGACGAGGCCGCCAGTGACGCGGAAGGCGCCCGCGAACGGGTGGTAGTCGAGCAAGGCGTCGGCAGTGGCCAGCTTGAGCTTGAAATCGTATTGCACATCCGAAGTGTGGCCGTCGGACGAGTAATTGGCGTAGTTCAGGCCGACGCGGGCGTTGAGTTGCGTCGTCAACGGGGTGGTAAGGTGCAGGCCGAGACCGGTGGTGCCGAGGTCGACGGTGGTTGCGATCTCGGCGGCCTGGGCCGTGTTGGCCGCGGCCAGGGCGACCAGCAGGATCGACACAATCTTCGTCATTTTCATTTCATTTCCAATCATTCAAGCTGCGCCAACGCGGCGATCAATTGCCGTGCGGCAATCCAAGGCTGCAATCATAGGGTTCCGGATTTTGGGACGCAAGCGCTTTTCCGCGATGCGGCAAGCGTTGTTGTGGAAGGACGACAGCGTGCGGAAAGTCAAACGGCGCCGCACGCGAGTGCGTACGGCGCCGTCGATCGGCAGGGAAAACGACAGTGGAAGCCGCCGGCGCGCGGCACCGGCCGGGCCGGTCAGCGGTAGAAGGCTTCGACCTTGCCCTTCAGTTTGATCAGCATCGACTTGCCCTTGCGGTCCAGGGTCTTGCCGGCGGCGACCTTGATCCAGCCTTCGCTCAGGCAATACTCTTCGACGTCATGGCGGTCCTTGTCGTTGAAGCGAATGCCGACGTCATGCTGGAACACGTCGCGGTTGTGGAAAGGGCTGCTCGGATCGATCGAGAGCCGGTCTGGGAGAGGGGGGAGGGTTGCGGTATCGTTCATGGGTCCGAATTATCCACTAGAACGGCGGCGGGGACAACGGCGCACGCTTGCTCCGGCCGTCGCGCCCCGCTGCTCAATCCGCCGCCTAGTCCCGCCCGAAGGCCGGATTCGCCCGCGTCAGGTAATACCACTCAGAATTCGCCCCCGCTTTCGCATCCGGGAACAGGATGCGTCCGGAAAACTCGGCCAGCACCGGCGTGCCGTCGGCGCGGGTGCCGATCTGCTCGCCTTCCTGGACGGGATCGAAGCTGGCCCAGGCGCGCGTAAACGCGTCGCCGGCGTCTTGCTTGTCGTGCACCACGACCATCTGCAGCGCTTCCATCTCGTCGAAGGGCACCGGTTCCGGTGCCGGCGCGTCGATCAGTTCCAGGTGCGCCAGCGTGTTGAGAATGGCGCGGTAAGCCACTTCCGGTGCCTGCGGGTCGAGGTGCTGGCCGCATTCGAGGGTCAGCGCATAGCCGCCCGTGGTGCGCATGTATTCGGTGGTGCCGACGCCGTAGCGCAGCACGGTTTCCAGTTCGGCCGCATTGCCGCGCGAACGGCGCTGGACGCCGCCGCCGTAGGCCGCCATCCAGCCGGTGACGAAGCGGCGCACGCCGAGGCGGCGCGCCAGCGCGCGTTCCTTGTCGGCATGCTGGAAAGGCTCGAGCGGACCATCGTTATTCACCGGACCGACCATCACGAAGGGCTCGCCATGGGCGGCATTGAAGGAATGCAGGTCGAGCAGCACGTCGTGCCGGGCCAGCAGCGGGCACAGCCAGTTGGCGATCTGGTCTTCGAAGTCGTGCGGATCTTTCTTGGGGAACAGGTTGCGGTTCAGGTTGCGGTCGCCATTGCGCTGGTTCTTGAAATAGGCCAGGGGATTGACGATCGGCACGAAGGTGACGCTGCCGGCCACGATCTTGCGCTCGCCGCTGTCGAGCTCGGCCATGACGCGGCGGATCGCCTCGGTGCCGCAGATCTCGTTGCCGTGGGTCGCGCCCATGACGATCACGCTGGGACCGGCTTGCAGGCCGGTATAGTTGACAAACTTGAACTGCAGATTCGGGGCGGAAGTCATGCGTGATGATCCAAAGAAATATCGGTGCCGTCATTTTATCGGGAATCATTGGCATCGGTACGAGCGCCATGGCATCATCCGCCCGTCTTCCTTTCACGCAATCCCATGAGCGACTCCCGCAGCATCCGCCTGCACGGCCTCGATACCCTGCGCGCGCTGGCCGTGACGCTGGTCGTGCTGCACCATTACACGCTGTTCGTCTCGAGCGACGAGCATACCTTCGGCTGGGTGGGGCGGATCGGCTGGGCCGGCGTCGACCTGTTTTTCGCACTCTCGGGCTACCTGATCGGCAACCAGATTTTCGCGGCACTCAAAAGCGGGGCCGGCCTGTCCCTGAAGGCCTTCTACGCCCGGCGCCTGCTGCGCACGCTGCCGAATTACCTGGTGATTCTGGCGATCTATTTCCTGTGGCCGGCCTGGGGCGAGAACGCCCCGCTCGCGCCGGGCTGGCGCTACCTGAGCTTTACCCAAAACCTGGGGCTGGCGCCCGGCACCGCGTTTTCGCACAGCTGGTCGCTGGCGATCGAGGAACAGTTCTACCTGCTGCTGCCGGCGCTGGCGCTGCTCGGCCTGGCCCTGCGCCTGCGGCTGTGGACGGCCTGGGTCTTCATCGGCGGCGTGATCGCGGCCGGCATGCTGCTGCGCGCGCGGCTGTGGGTCGGCCATGTCGAGGCGCACGAGTATGGGATTTACCTGTATTACAAGCTGATCTATTACGCGAGCTTGTGCCGGCTCGACGAGCTGGTGGCCGGCGTCGCGCTGGCGCTACTGAAAAACCAGCATCCGGCGCTGTGGGCGCGCATGACGGCGCACGGCAACGGCGTGCTGGCGGCGGGTCTGGCCGTCATCGGCGCGACCTTCTGGCTGTTTTTGGACGACCACTTCGGCTTCGTGCCCACCGTGTTCGGCTATCCGCTGCTGGCGCTCGGGTTCGGGCTATTGATCCTGGCCGCGCTCTCGCAGCGCTCCATCCTGCGCGCGCTGCGCGTGCCCGGCGCCGGGCAGCTGGCCGTGTGGTCGTATGCCATCTACCTGACCCACCGCGGCATGAGCGCGGTCGCCGTCCAGCCCTTGCAGGCGCTCGGCTACGGGCCGCGAACGGGGCCGGCGATCGCCCTGCTGCTGGCCTTGTCGGTGCTGTCGGGCTGGGTGCTGTACCGGCTGGTCGAGACGCCCTTCATGGCGCTGCGCGCGCGCTATGTGCCGAGCAACCTGGCGCGGCCGGGCCTCACTGCGCCTCGATGACGTCGAAGGCCGCCGGCATCGCCCCCAGGAAGGCCAGCACCGCGTGCACCCGCTCGCGCGTTTCCTGGCCTTCGCTGGCCTCGATCGCCGCGCGCAGGCCCGGCCGCGCTTCGATCGTGTCGGGGCTGCGGTAGGCTTCGATCAGGAGCGCGACCAGGTCGAACGGCGCGCCGCAGGCACGGCGCAGGCGCGTGTCGATCAGGCCCAGCAAGGTGCGCTGCATGGCCGGCGTCGGGTTGACGATGTGGGCAAAGACGGACGGGGTGTTCGCGATCGACGCGCACAGCGCGCGCTCGATGGCGTCGGGTTTGAGGTCGGAGGCGATATCGAAATAGGCCCGGTCCCAGTGCGTGCGCGCGTGCTGGTGACCGCGCGGGAAGCGGTCGGCGGTCTCGAAGCCGAGCGCGAAGCTGGCACGCGCGAGCAGGTCGAGCAGGACGGGCATCAAGGGCATGGGAGGAGGGCGGAGGTGCGCATGCGGGCAGTGTAACGCATGCGCGCCTCCGGTAAAAAACTCAGGCGGCGAAACGTCCGCTTCTGAAATCCTCGACCGCCTGCTGCAGCTCGGCCTGGGTATTCATCACGAAGGGACCGTACTGCGCGATCGGCTCCTTCAGGGGGCGGCCCGCGATCAGCAGCAGGCGGGTCGCCGTCGCGGCCTTGATGACGACGCCGTCGGCGCCTTCGGCGTTATCCAGGATCGCCATGCGGGTCTGCGCCACGCCCTTGCCGGCGATGACCGCCTCGCCGCGAAACACGTAGACGAAGGCGTTGTGCCCGGCGGGCAGCGGCTGCTCGAAGAGCGCGCCCGCGGGCAGCGCGATGTCGAGATACAGCGGCTCGGTGCGTTCGCGCTGGACCGCGCCCTCGACGCCGTGCGCGCTGCCGGCGATCACCTGCACCGTCACGCCGGAGTCGAGCGTGAAGCGCGGCACCTCGGCGTTTGGAATGTCGCGGTACCACGGCTCGCGCATCTTGTCCTTGGCCGGCAGGTTCAGCCAGAGCTGGAAGCCTTCCATCAGGCCTTCGTTCTGCGCCGGCATTTCGGAGTGGATCACGCCGCGCCCGGCCGTCATCCACTGCACGCCGCCATCGGTGATCAATCCCTCGTTGCCGCCGCTGTCGCGGTGGCGCATGCTCCCCTTGAGCATGTAGGTGACGGTCTCGAAGCCGCGGTGCGGGTGCTCCGGAAAACCGGCGATATAGTCGCCCGCCTTGTCGCTGCCGAAGGCATCGAGCATCAGGAAGGGATCCAGGCGGCGCTGCAAGGTCTGGGTCAGGACGCGGTTGATTTTCACGCCCGCGCCATCCATCACGTACTGGCCGCTCACCACGCGCTCCACGCCGCGTGGACGCGCCACGCGCATATCCATCACTGCATTCATCGTCTTCTCCTTGAACACGCCGCCGGCCCGCTTCAGGCCAGTGCGGCTTCGATCGTTGCGTCGGCTTCGAGGCGGCCCTTGCTGGATGCTTCCGGACCCATCGCCTGCGCCGGCGAATAAACGAAGGTGTGATCGGTCATGCCGAGGAAGTTCAGCAGCATGCGCACGAAGGGCACTTGCGGATCGGCGTCGGCCGGGTAGATGCCGCCGCGGGCGGTGGCCACGAAGACCTTCTTGCCCTTCAACAGGCCTTCCGGACCGGTCTCGGTATAACGGAAGGTCACGCCGGCACGGGCGATCGCGTCGAACCAGCTTTTCAGTTGCACCGGGATGCCGAAGTTATACATCGGCGCACCGATCACGATCACGTCGGCGGCCTGCACCTGGGCGATCAGGGCGTCGTCCAGCGCCACGCGGGCGGCTTGCTCGGCGCTACGCGATTCGACCGGGGTGAACAGGGCGCCGAGTGCCGCTTCGTCCAGTTGCGGATGCGGTGCGCGTGCCAGGTCGCGGGTGACGACGCTGGCGCCTGGATTGGCGGCCACCAGTTTCGCCACGATGCTGTTGGTGACCCGGCTCGACTCGGATTCGGCGCCGCGCAGGCTGGAGGTGATTTGCAAGATGTTCATGTTGGGTCGTCCTTTGTGTGTTGGGAGCTGCGATGAACACACTGTATCAGTTCCAAAATCAATCCATAAGACGCTAGAATGGATAACATTATTCAGCTAGTGGAACAATCCCATGGAAGTCGAACCGAACGACCTGCTGCTCTTCGCCCGTATTGTCGAGGCCGGCAGCTTCAGCGCGGCGGCGGCGCGGGTCAATCTGCCCAAGTCGACCGTCTCGCGCCGCATTTCGCTCCTGGAGGCGCGCCTGGGCGAGCGCCTGCTCCAGCGCACCACGCGCAAACTGATGCTGACCGAGTTCGGCGCCAGCCTGCTCGAACATGCGCGCAAGGTGGCCGAGGAGTCGGAAGCGGCGGGCGCGCTGGCCCAGCACCGCCAGGCCGCGCCCAGCGGGCGCCTGCGCATTTCGCTGCCGGCCGATTTCGCCAACCTCGGCATGAGCGCGATGATCGCGCGCTTCATCGAGCGCTATCCGGCGGTGAACGTGGAACTCGATCTGTCGCCGCGCCGGGTCGACCTGGTGGCCGAGAATTTCGATATCGCGATCCGCATGGGCGACTTGCCGGACGACGCTTCGCTGGCGGCGCGCCGGGTCACGGTGCAGCGCTTCGGCCTGTATGCCTCGCCGTGCTACACGGCCGTGCGCGGCTTGCCCGAGCATCCGGACGACTTGCTCGATCACGATTTGCTGTGCCTGCTCAGCCGCGGCGGCGGCGCGCTGTCCTGGACCCTCACGCGCGGCAAGGTGCGCTGGGAGCGCGAGCTGCGCGCGCGCCTGACGGCGAACTCGCCCGACCTGCTGGCGCGCATCGCCTGCAGCGGCGCCGGGATCGCGGCCAGTTCCGAATTGTTCGCGCAGCCGCTGGTCAGGAAGGGAGAACTGGTGCGGGTGCTGCCGGAATGGGACCTGCCGCCGGCCACCGGCTGGGCCGTGTTCCCGGGACGGCGCCTGATGCCGGCCAAGGCGCGCGCTTTCCTCGACATGATGGAAGCGATGTTTTGCGGCGAACAGGGAGCCCATTGAGATGACCGACGTCACGGCCGCATATGACAGGATCGCCCACTGGTTCGACCGCAATCGCACCCGCGCGCTGATCGAACGACCCTATCTGGATGCGCTGACGCGCGCCTTGCGGCCACAGGCGACGATTCTCGACCTGGGCTGCGGCAGCGGCGAGCCGATCCTGCGCTTCCTGGTGGAGCGGGCGTTCGAGGTGACGGGAGTGGACGCCAGCGGCGCCATGCTCGAGATCGCGCGCTCGCGCTTTCCGGCCAGCGCATTCGTGCTGGGCGACATGCGCGACGTCGCGTTCGACGAGCGCTTCGACGCCGTCGTCGCCTGGCACAGCCTGTTTCATTTGCCGCCCGCGGATCAGCGCGCGATGTTCCGGCGCTTCGCCGCGCTGCTGCGGCCGGGCGGCCTGCTGATGTTCACATCCGGGACCGCGCATGGCGAAAGCTGGAGCGAGAATGGCGGCGAGGCGCTGTATCACGCCTCGCTCGACCTGGACGAATACCGCGGCCTGCTCGCGGCGCACGGTTTCACGCTGCTGCGGCATGGCGTGGACGATGCCGCATGCGGGGGTGCGACCGTATGGATCGCCCGCTTACCCGGGTGATTGCCCGTGCTGAGCGATCAGCGCTCGCAGGTCAGGCGCAGGGTTTCTCTTTCGCGCGCCGAGACCCGCATCGATTCGCTGTTACCGCAGCGGTAAACGATGTTCAGGCGCTTCGGCTCACCACGGGCCGGGTCGCCACACAGCTGGTTACCGGCGCGGATGATGCCGCGATTGACCGCGAACTCGTTCCTGGCAGCGGGCAGCGCGTCGCACACCGCACCGCGCGCGCCGTACAGGGCTTCTTCGATGCGGACCACGCCTTGCTGCGAACGGCGGCCGCGGTCGCCGCGCTCGCCTCGGTGGCCACCGCCTTCGCGCTGGGCGGCCGCATAGCCGTCGTCGTAGCCACGGCGATAATCGGCACTTTGGGCAAAGGCGGACGTCGACGCGGCGGTCAAGGCCAGCACGGCGACAAGGCGCAGCATATGTTGTTGAGCGGTTTTCATAGTTATTCTCCTGAACGTGAAGTTGTTGACTGCTGTGGTGTCGTACGTTGTACGCATGAGCACAGTGTCGCAGGAAATATGGCGCGCACGCTTGGATTGTGCTGTAAATATAGTGTCAATTTGTAAGCAAAAGCGCGGCCCGCGGCCTGTTGGCGCGGGTCGCGCGCCAACAGGCCGTGCCCGGCTCAGCCGACCACGATGTCGCTGACCTGGAGAATCGGCGTCTGGTTGGTGTAGTTGGGGACATCGGCCATGATGGCCTTCGCATGCGGACCGAAGCCGGCCTGGAAGGCCTCGACCGAGTCGCAGAACAGGTGGCCCATCGCGATATACGGCGCATTCTCCGCGCTCGCGCCCGGTGACATGGCGCGGTCGATTGCGTAGTACTTGCAATGCTCGCCCATCAGGTTCTTTACCATTGGCATGTGCCGGTCGCGGTAGTAGGCGTCGTCGAAACGGGCGTCCGGACCATTCGGGTACATCACGCTCACCTTGATCATCGTCGGTCTCCTAGTTGAGTTGGCTTGAATAAGCGAACTCATCCTGCGCCGATGTCGGGTGCCTGGCAAGCGCCACGCGCTGCGCAGGCAGCGATTACCCGGCTGGCATGGCCGGCGGCCGGTTGCCCATCAGCTCGCCCAGGCGCACCTTGCGCTCCGGCGCCCAGTCCCGGTTGAAGGCGATGGTATTGGCCTTGAACAGCATCACGACGGTGGAGCCGAGCAGGAAGCGGCCCATCTCTTCGCCTTTTTTCAGCAGCACCGGCGAGGATTCGTAGGTCCACTCCGAGATGCGGCCGGTGCGCTTCGGATTGACCACGCCATGCCAGGGCGTGGCCATGCTGCCGACGATGGTCGCGCCGACCAGCACCATGACGAAGGTGCCGAACTCCTCGGACTCGAAGACGCAGGTCACGCGCTCGTTGCGCGCGAACAGTCCCGGCACGCCGCGCGCGGTGGTCGGGTTCACGGAGAACAGCGCGCCCGGGACATAGATCATGCGTGTCAGGCGACCGTCGCACGGCATGTGCAGGCGGTGGTAATCCTTCGGGCTCAGGTAGAGATTGGCGAAGCTGCCATGCTGGAACTGCGCGCCCAGGCTGGCGTCGCCGCCGACCAGCTGGGTGGTGGTGAACTTGTGGCCCTTGGCCTGCAGGATGTGATGGTCGTCGATCGCGCCGAACTGGCTGATGGCGCCGTCGACCGGGCAGACGAAATCGGCCTGGGCCAGCGGACGCACGCCGTCCTTCAAGGGACGGGTGAAGAATTCGTTGAAGCTTGCATAGCTGGCGATGTCGGCATTCGCCGCCTCATCCATATTGACGCCGTACTTGCCGACGAACCAGCGGATCAGTCGGGTCGTCATCGCCCCGCCGCGGTGGCCGGCGACACGCCCGGCGAACGAGGTCAGCGCCTGCTTGGGCAGGACGTATTGCGGCAGTACTTTGAAACGGTCGGACACGATGGCAGCCCTTTATTACTGATGATGATGGCGAATTATAAATAAGGGGCGTCCCCGTGCATATCTTTGTTTGCACGGCAAGCCCGCGGGCCAGTGTAGCGCATCGCCCGCGCAGGGGCCGCCAGCGCGGGGTGGCCTGGTCTGCTAAAACATGCATATCGAAAATATTTCCCTGACATCAACTAAATCGATACCGCTTGAGAGACAATACGTTCTCATAAACTTGGCTTTCTAATACGTATATGCTTTCCCCGATTCGCCTGACCCTGCTGGCCGCCGCGCTGGCAGCCGCTTTCCCCGCACTGGCGCAGGACAGCGCCACCCCGCAAGCCGCGGCCGCGCCCGCCAAGACCGCGGCCGCGCCGGTGCCCGAACAAAAAATCCAGCAAGTCGAAGTGCGCGCCGGTGCCGCCGCCTACCACCCGCGCCGCGACGACACCGCGACCAAGATCGTCGTCAGCCAGGAAGAGATCGTCAAATACGGCGACACCAATGTCGCCGACGTGCTCAAGCGCGTGCCCGGCATCACGGTCAACAGCCCGAACGGCCGCAATGCCGAGATCCGCATGCGCGGCCTGGGCGCCGGCTACACCCAGATCCTGATCAACGGCGAGCGTGCCCCGAACGGCTTCACGCTCGATTCGCTCTCGCCCGACGTGATCGAACGCATCGAGGTGCTGCGCGCGGCGAGCGCCGAGTTCTCGACCCAGTCGGTGGCCGGCACGGTCAACATCGTGCTCAAGAAGACGGCTCGCAGCGGCCAGCGCGAATTCAAGATCGGCGCGCGTACCGGCAGCGGCCAGCATGGCCCGACCGCGAATATCCAATTGTCCGACAAGCTGGGCAAGATGTCGTATTCGGTCGCCGGCAGCGTGGTGGCCGAGCAATCGAAACGCAGCATCGTCAGCACCGAGCAGGGTTTCGACCTGGCCGGCAACCCGACCCTGGCGCGCCAGACCGATGGCGCCGAAGAAGGGCGCTTCACGTTCTACAACCTGGCGCCGCGCCTGAACTGGACGCTCGACAACGGCGACACCCTAACTTCGCAGAGCTTCGTCAACTCGGTGCGTTTTCGTAATCACAGCCATGAAACGACCAGCACCAGCCTGGGGCCGGCGGCCGTCTATCCGCTGCTCGATTCGCGCGTCAAGTCCGACAACGACGTCCTGCGCACGGAGCTGAACTGGGTTCACAAGATGGCCGACGGCGCCAAGCTCGACGTCAAGGCGAGCCTGATCGGCGGCTGGAACACGACCGACAACACGCGCGCGACGCCGCCGGCGGCAACGCGCCGGGTCGACAACCTGGTGCACCTGGAAGCGGAAGAACGCGGCACGACCACGGTCGGCAAGTTCAGCAAGACCATCATGAAGGACCACGCGCTGGGCATGGGCTGGGACGCCGGCTATTCGGAACGCGAGGACAGCCGCGAAGAATTCGAGGCCGGCAACCGGGTCTTCCCGGCGCTGGCGCATGGCGAGGAATCGCGGTCGCGCGTGGCGCGCCTGGCCATGTACGCCCAGGACGAGTGGAGCCTGACGCCGCGCTGGTCGCTGTACCTGGGCGCGCGCTGGGAAGGCATCCGCACCACGACCAGCGGCAATACCTTCGTCACCGGCCGCTCGAGTTCGAACGTCTGGAGTCCGGTCATGCAGACCTTGTTCAAGATTCCGGACACGAAAGGCGACCAGCTGCGCTTCGCCGTCACCCGCACCTACAAGGCGCCGAGCTTCCAGCAGCTGATCCCGCGCCGCCAGACCAGCATCGACAACCGCTCGACCGATCCCGACTACGCCGGCAATCCGGACCTGAAGCCGGAACTGGCGCTCGGCCTGGACGCCTCCTACGAACTTTACTGGGCCGAGGGCGCGCTGGTCTCGATCAGCGGCTCGATGCGCCGCATCGACGACTACACGCGCTTCCTGGTCAACTTCGACGGCGCCCGCTGGGTCGCCATGCCGGTCAACGCGGGCAGGGCGATGACGCGCGGCCTGGAACTGGAAACCAAGTTCCCCCTGAAAGCGGTGATGAAGGATGCGCCGGCGATCGACCTGCGCGCCAGCCTCAGTGCGAACTGGTCGCGCGTGGACGGCGTACCGGGACCGGACAACCGGCTCGACGGCCAGACGCCGCTGTCGGCCAACCTCGGCATCGACTACAAGCGCAGCGACTTCAGCACCGGCGCCAGCTTCGCCTACCGCCAGGGCGGCACGGTGCGCATCTCGGAGCGCCAGACCTCGTTCATCGTCGCGCGGCGCGACCTGGAAGCCTACGCGCTGTACAAATTCAATCCGAAGCAGCAATTGCGCGTGGCCTTGTCGAATCTGCTGGGCCAGGATTTCGTCAGCCGCGGCAGTTTCGTGGAAGAGGGCCGCGGCCCGATCCTGCGCCAGACGCGCTTCAAGGCCGGACCGAGCCTGCGTGCGACGCTCGAGCTGAAGTTCTGAAGGCGGGTGCGGAAGTGCTCAGCGGCGGCGAAAATAACGCAGCGCCGCCAGCACGGCCAGCGCCTGCATCGCCGCCGACACGAAAAAACTGCTGCCGATGCGCCAGTCGCCGGGCGGCAGGTGGCTCACCGCGCCGAGGATGGCCGCGCCCAGCAGCGGCATCACGACCACGCCGACGCTGCTGATCGATTGCAGCGAGCCCATCAGCTCGCCCTGCTCGCCGGGACCGGTGCCGCGCGAGATGATCGCCTGGAGTGCCGGTCCGGCGGCAAACGCCAGCAGGTTGCAGCCGATGAACAGGTACATCATCCAGCCCTCGGTTGCCAGGCCATACAGCACGAAGGTCACGGCCCCCGAGGCCAGGCCGACGAGCGCCAGGCGCCGTTCGCCGAAGCGCCGGATCAGCACGCCCAGCAGCCAGGCCTGGACGATGACGGTGGCCAGGCCCACGCAAAACAGGGCGCTGCCGTTGTCGCGCGGGGTCCAGCCGAAGCGGAAGGTGGTGTACAGCACCCAGGTGCCCTGGGTCATCATCTGGGCGAAGGTCGCCAGCGCGAACACCAGCACCAGGCCGCGGATGTCCTTGCGTCCCAGCAGTTTGCGCAGCGCATGGAAAGGATTGACGCGCTTCCACTCGAAGGGACCGCGCGCACCCGCAGGCAGCGACTCCGGCACATACAGGTAACCGTACAGGAGGTTGGCCGCCGCCAGGCCGCCCGCCACCCAGAACGGCAGCGCCAGCGAGATCTCGCCCAGCAGGCCGCCCAGCACCGGCCCGAACAGGAAACCGGCACCGAAGGCGGCGCCGATCTTCCCGAAACTCTTGGCGCGGTTCTCCGGCGTCGAGACATCCGACGCATAGGCCGAGGCGACCGACATGCTGGCGGCCGACACGCCGCCGATCACCCGTCCGAGAAACAGCCAGGCCAGGCTCGGCGCCCAGGCCGTGACGAGGAAGTTCAGGCACATGCCGCCCATCGAATAGAGCAGCACCGGGCGCCGGCCGACGCGGTCGCTGATCGCGCCCAGCATCGGCATGAACAGAAATTGCAGCAGGCCGAATACGGCCGCCAGGATCCCGAACCAGAGTGCCTGCTCGTCGCGCGCGGGCACGAACTGGCCGACCAGCGCGGGCATCACGGGAATGATCAGGCCAATGCCGAGCACGTCGATGAAGACGCTGACCAGCACGAAATTGAGTTTGCCGGTGCCGGCGGCGCGCTGCGTGGCGGCGTCGGGCGCGTTCATGCGGCGTCCCCCAGCCATTCGGCGGCGAACGCGCTGCGAAACGCCAGCAGGCGCGCCAGGCGCTCCTCGGCCAGTGCGCGGCCGGCGCCGGTCTGCATCATGCCGGGCAGGCGCGCCAGCTTGAGGTCGATGTGGTCGAGCGTGAAGGCCTGGTCGTCCGCCGTGCGCGCCGCGGCCAGCGGGTCGCTGCCATGCGCCAGCGCGCGGCCCATGCGTCCGGCGACATAGAACATGCGCGCCAGGCCGACGGCGCCCAGCGAATCGAGGCGGTCGGCGTCCTGCACGATCTTCGCTTCCAGCGTCGTCGCGGCAATCGCGGCCGAGTAACTGTGGGCCTCGATCGCGTGGGCGACGCCGTCGATTTTCTCGGCCGGGAAGCCGAGCCGCGCCAGCTCCGCGCGCGCCAGCAGCGCCGAGCGGCGCGATGCCTGGGCACGCTCCGGATCGTTTTTCGGCAGGTTGACCAGGTCGTGCAGGTAGCAGGCAGCCATCACGACCAGGGCATCGGCCTCGGGGTGGTGGGCCAGCAGGGCTTGCGCGCTGCGCCAGACGCGTTCGAGGTGGTTCAGGTCGTGGGCGCCGTCGGTGTCGCCGCCGGCGGCGGCCAGCGCGGCCAGGCGCGCGCGCCAGTTGTCGGGATCAAGCGGCGAGGGATGCATCGGACTCCAGAGTGGGGATGAGACTGGCGCGCTGCGACAGTGCGTCGGCGTCCAGGTTCTTGTGGCGCGGTACCCAGCGCAGCGTGGTGCCGGGCAGCCGGGCCAGCAGGGCTTGCGCGCGGGCGCGGTAGGGCGCCAGGCTGGGGGCGCTTTTTGCGGGCGCCGCGCCGACGTCGTCGAGCACGACGCGGCTGTCGCCGTAGACGGTGAGGTCGGAGGCGCCCTGCGCCAGCGCCGCTTCGAGCACGGCGATCAGCGCCAGGTATTCGGCCTCGCTGCTGTTGCCGTGGCCGGCCGCTTCGGACAGTTCAATGAGCTGGCCGGCGGGACCGAGCAGGCGCGCGCCGATTCCGCAGCGGCCCGGATTTGGCCTGGCCGAACCGTCGAACCAGGCGCGCCAGGCGCTGGCGGCGCCCTCGTGGCGGGCGCGGCGCGCGGCCTGCGCAGCGCCGCGGGCCGCACGCCGCGCCAGCGCGCGCGCCGCTTCAGCCTCGCGCAGGGCCGCGCGTTCGGCCAGCAGGGCCGGCAGTCCCGTCGCGCCGGCGCTGGCCGCGAGCGTGGCGCGCAAGGCCTCGGCCAGCGGCAGGCCGGCGCGCAGGGCCAGTTTGCGGCTGGCGGCAAGTTCGCTGCGGTTGGCGGCGCCTTGCAGGCGGTCGAGTTCGGTCATCGTAGGAGGATAACCGGTTTCGGTATGTTCGGCACGGCCTGGGGCGAAACAGCGTCACGAAAAAAAGCGCCCCGCGGGGCGCTTCTCTGGATGCGGCTGCCGATCAGCGGCGGTACGGATTGTCCGGGCTGCTGTCGCGGCGGTTCGAGCGGCCGTCGCCGTCGCGGTCGCGGTCGTAGCGGTTCGGCACGCCGTCGTTGTCGCGGTCGCGGTCATAACGTGCGGGGACGCCGTCGCGGTCGAAATCGCGGCCGCCGCCATGGCCGCGGCCGTGGCGTTCATAGCGGTCCGGCACGCCGTCGCGGTCGCGGTCGCCGCCACGGTAGCCATTGTCGTAGAAGCCCTGGCGGCCGTAGCCGTTACCGGCGTAGTGGTCGCCGCGCGAGGACCAGCGGCCTTGCTCCATGTACCAGCGGCCACCGCGCTGCTGCCATGCCGGCGGCGCGTACACATAGCCGGGGCGCTCGACGATATAGGTGCCCGTCACCCAGTGGTGGCGATGGCCGTTCCATGCCCAGTAACCTGGCGACCATACATAACCGCGGCGCACGGCGGGAGCACGTTCGTAAAGCGGCGCCGGCGGGGCCGAGCCGATGTACAGTTGGACATCCTGCGCCATCGAGGGCAGCGGTGCGTAGGCAGCGGCGCCAATGGCGATCAGGCTTGCGAGGGTCAGGCTGGATTTCATGTCGGTCTCCATTTCCAAAAGCGGATGATTGAATATATCAATCGCTTGGATGAAATGGGACGTTTGATGCATGTGCTTACATCTGAAACAGATTGCAGCAGCACGGCTGCAATTGGAAATACGGGGTGTGGCGGGAGGGCTTGCGGGGCGTGCCGGGCGGCGCTCAGGGAGCGGCCCGGCGCGCCAGGGAGATCAAATCCGGCTCCCTGGTTTGGTGTTGTCGGCCAGCACGGTCCGCTGTTGGGCGGCTGCCGGACGCTTGCCTTTGACGACGACGGTGGCCATCTTGGTTTCGGTGGCGATGCTCGAATCGAGGATGACGGACGGACGGGCCTGTGCTTCGGGCAAGGTGTCGGTCAGGAAGCTGGCCGAGCCGGCGGCGGCGAGGGCAATGACGAAGACGGCTTCCATGTGCTTGGCGATGTTCACGGTGATTCTCCTTGCGGGTGGGGTTTCGATGTGTCCAATGTAGCCAAAGCCCGCGCCGCCCTCCACCGGATTGCGACGAGGCGCATGAAAAGCGGGATGACCTGCACAAAACGGGGATCGACGCGCCGCACGCAACATCGTCCAACCCGACCGTAACGTCGCGCTTTTCGCTTCCCCCCGCTAGCGCTTGCCAGGCGCGTCGTTTGTTGCGCGCGGGAGAGGGGAATGGGGGAGATGTTTGCCACGCTGTGGGCCGCACTAGCCATGAATCGCAGGGCCTGGCGCCGCGCGCGCAACCTGCGTGGCGCACGCGTGCGCGCCGTGCCGGCCCCACGCCGCGCGGCCTGGCCGGCCGGGCCGCGCCTGTGGCTGATCCTGGCGGGCGGGCTGTGCGCGCTGGGCGGCGCGCTGCTGATCGCCAGCCACGCACGTTCGCTGGCGGCGGGCGCGGCCGGTCGCTCGGCCGCGCTTGGCGGCGCGGTGCGCAGCGTCGCGTCGTTCCAGCCGGCGCTGCCCGGCATCGCATTCCGCGTCCCGCTGGCCCCCGCCGTCGATCTCGACGCACAGCCGGGCGGCGCCTTGCTGGTCGTGGCCAACATGCGCGCCGAACGGCCGGTCGCGATCGACCTGTGCGCCCAGGCGCTGGCGGGCGGCGCGGGCCGGCTGGCGCCGCTGCGCATCGGCTACCGCTTCGCCGACGTGACGCGCTGGGCGGCGCGCGATGCGAGCGGGGTTAACCCGGTCACGCTGCGCAACGTCGTCTTGAGTGGGGCGCTCATGCCCCAGGTCGACGTCAGTGGCTCCGCGGGCGGGCCGCTGCAACTGGCCTGGCATGGGCAGGCCGCGCGCTGGATCGGCGACGCCAGCGCCGGCGCCATCGCGCACGGCGAGCGCAATACCGTCGCACTGGGACGCGAGGGCTGGCTGGTATGGGGCGAGCGCGAGGCGCTGCGCGTGCACCGCCGCGCGAACGCCGCCTGTGCGCAAGGCGAACTGGTACTGACGCGTTACCGCGGCGCGCCCGGCGCCGTCCCCGGCGCCCTGGTCGCCGCCTTTCCGCGCCAGGGCCAGTCCACCAGCACCAGGCTCGCGCCGGGCGACTACCGGGTGCCCGGCGCGGCGCCCCAGGCACTCGAAGATGGCGACCTGTTCGCGCTGTTACAGGCGCGCGGCTTCGTGCGCCTGGCGCCGGACGGCTTGATCGAGACCGCCCCGCCCGACCTGGCCCAGTGGCGCGCCGCCGCGCCGGGCCAGCGCGCCGCCGACCTGCATGGCTGGGATGGCGTCGTACTCGACAAGGCGGGCCTGCGCCTGCTCGAACGCCTGCACCGGCGTGCCGACGGCGACTACGTGCGTGAACAGGTACGTGTCTTCAATGGCGAGCGCCGGCTGCTGGCCTGGCGCCTGCGCGCCGGCGCTGCCGGACAGGACTGGCGGGCCGAGGCTGGAAGCGTCGCCGTCGGCACCGGCGAGAGCATGCCGCTGGCCGCGGCGCGCCTGTTCGACAGCCTGCCGCAAGGCTGGGCGCCGTGGCGCCGCGTGGCCGACTGGCCGGCCGGCGCGCGCCAGGCGCGGCTGGTGCTGACGCTGGCGCAGCCGGCGCGCGGCGCCGAACGCATCGAACTGATGCTGGCCGGGCAGGTCGGCGCGATCGCCGGCGCGAGCGCCGCCGCGCACCCGGCCTGCGCCGGGCGCGCCTGCCTGCGCGCCGACGACGTGCGCACCCTGGTGCTGGTGCCGCATCCGGGCAGCCGCCGGATCGTGATCGAGGCCATGCCGCTCGACCTGGCCGGCATGGGCGGCGGCGGCGACGCCCAGTACCGTCACCTGCAAGTCAAGGATGGGCGGCTGGCCTGGCAGGCGCTCGCGCAGCGCGGGCAGGGCGCGTCCGCCGTGCCGGCGCCGGTGCTGCTGGCCGACCGCGACGGAGCGCCGCTGTGGGAAGCGGGCGGCGCCAGCGCCGCGGCGCGCGCGGCCGGCCTGGCCACGCTGCTGGGCCTGAACCCACGCCATGCGAACAGCGTGGCCGGCATGCTGGCGCGCCTGCCCGCGCCGAACGGGCGCGCGCACAGCGCCACGCTCACGCTCGACCTGGCCTTGCAGCGGACCAGCCAGGCGGTGCTCGACTGCGTCGGCATGCGCCGCGGCGAATGGGATGGCGCGCGCTGCCTGGGCGGAGTGAGTCCGCCGGCGGGGCGCCAGGCCGGCCTGGTGCTGCTCGACACCGGCAGCGGCGATATCCTGGCCGCGGCCGGCGCCACGGCCAGCCCGGCCGCCGGCGCGCCCTGGAACGAGGTGCGCGATTTCGACCGCGTCGATCCGGCCCGCAGCCCCTTGCGCCTGCCGGCTTTCCAGCACGACGGCGGCGCCGAACGCAGTCCCGGCTCGACCTTCAAGATCGTCAGCGCGCTCGGCCTGGAACTGGCCGCCCAGCGCGACCCGCGCCTCGACGCGCTACTGGACGGAATGCCGCTGGCCGGAATCAACCGAATGGCGGCGGCGCGCGGTTTCGCCTTTCGCACCGACGCGCCGACCTATCCCGACGCGGGAAGCGGGGCGCGCATCACGAACTTCCGCGACGGCATCCTCGACCGGCGCGCCCAGGACGGCAAACTGGGCCTGGCCCAGGCTCTCGCCTACAGCCTCAATACCTGGTTCGCCTGGAGCGCGGAGCTGAGCGACGCCAGTCTGCTGGGCCAGGCGCAGGGCGGGGTGCCCAGCCTGCGCGCGCTCGACGAGAGCGCGCTGGCCGGCGTGCGCCCGATTGCCGACATGGCGCGCCGCCTCGGTTTCGAACGCGGCCTGCGGCTCGACGGCGGCCTGCTGCCCGCGTCCTACGACTGGCATGGCTGGGACGCGCTGCAGGCCAGCGTCGCCGCCGCCGATCCGATCGGCTCGCGCCACGAACTGCGCCAGATGGCGATCGGCTTGCGCATGCAGGCCACGCCGCTGCACATGGCGCTCGTCAGCGGCGCGGTCGGCGAAGGGCGCAGCATCGCGCCGCGCCTGCTGCTGGCGCTCGACGGGCGCCAAGCGCAGCGCGAGACGGGCGCGCCGCTCGGCGTGCGCCTGGACCGCATCCGCACCGGCCTGCACGGGGTGGTCGCGCAGGGCACGGCGGCCGGCGCCTTTCGCGGCGCCGCCTTCGACCGCCTGCGCGACGGCCTGTTCGGCAAGACCGGGACCGCACCGGTGGGCGAGGATGGCCAGGCCACGGTCTGGTTCACCGGCTACCTGGAACCGGGCAGCATCCCGGGCCAGACGCGGCGCCTGGCCTTCGCCGTCTTCATCAGCAGGTCGAGCGCGACCGGCGGCGAGCATGCGGCGCCGGTGGTCGCGGCGCTGCTGCGCACCCTGGTCCAAAACGCCGAACAGAAGGGTCGATGAGCCTCTCCAGCGCGCCTTCATTTTGTGTTTTCGTGGCATGATTTACAAAATCCGTTATCTGGCGGATACGCCATCAGACAAGAGGAAGGTATGCGTTTGCCGGGAACCCGGTATCAGGAGCCTGGCTGGGAGCAGGTGCGCAAGCTGCTCGGCCAGTGTTCGCTCGACGTATTCAGGCGCTGCGATCCGGCGGCGCTCGCTACGCCCGCCCTGTACGTCGAGCTGCTGGCCGAGTCGCTGCACGGCGCCAGCCGCGGCGCCCGCGCCGGCGCGCCAGGCAACAGCTATGGCGACAGCGTCGTCGAGCTGGCCCTGCTGCTGGCCTTCGAGCTGGCCGCGCGCCCGGGCGACTGGGACGCGTTTCGCGCAGCCCTGGCGGGCCAACAGGCGCCCGGCGAAGCGCTGCTGCGCAAGAAGGTCAACGACATGTTCGCCCTCCTGCGCGACAAGGTCGACGCCGACAATTACCAGGTCGCCTGCGGGCGGCCCTGCAGCCCGAACCGGATCTACGCCTACCGCATGCTCGACACCGCCTACGGCGAGATCGCGCGCCTGTTCGCCGGCTGGCGCGAGCACCGCGCCCAGGTCGGCGCCATCCTTGGCCGGCCGCTCGACGGCGCGCTGCCGATCGAGGTGCGCCAGCTGGTGTCGGTGGCCGACTGCCGGCCCGAATGGATCCTGCGCTGGAGCGCATCGCTGGAGCGCTTCACGGGTTCGCCCGGACCGCTGCACACGCGCTCGAAGCGCTTCGACAGCCTGAAAGGCAATGCCGATAAAATCAGGGAAATGCTGCTTGAAATCGGCGAGTACGAAGCCCTGTCGGCCAACCGCGACCGCGACTGGCTGCAGGACGCCGATACTTCCAGCGCCTGGCTCGAGGATTACTGGCGCGTGCTGGACGAGTCGCAGGCCGCCGCCACGCCGGGACCGGACCTGATCCTCGAAGCGCTGGAGGACGAACCCGAGGCCGCGCTGGCACCGGAGCCGGCGCCGCCGGACGAGCAAGACGATCCGGTGGCCGTGCTGCGCGCCGTGGCCGTTTCACTGCCCCCCGGCTTTGTCTTGGCGGCGGGTGCGGCCCAGGACCCCGGCAGCTGGAGCGCGCGCATGCTGGCTGACGACACGCTGGCGGTGCGCCTGGCCGTGTATGCCAAGCTGCTCGGGCTGGACGACGACAGCTATCCGGACGCCTGGCGCGATCCGGCCACGGGAGCACTGCCGACCATGGCCCAGCTGGCCGCGCTCGACGCCGTCTCGCTGCCGACGCTGCGCAAACGGCGCGACGCGGCCATCGCCAGGCTGGGCGCCGCAACATCGAATGGGAGAAGCGAATGACACCGACCGGAGAGATCGACCGCAAGCTGCGCGAACGGCTGCTGCTGGCGCCGCGCGTGGAGGGCGACCGTCTGATGCTGGACGATGCCGTGCTGCTGGCCGCGCTGGACGGCAGCCGTGCGCTCAGCGGCGGCGAACGCGCCGCCCTGCAAGCCTCGCCGCTGACCACGCGCCGCCTGCGCACGCTGGCGCTGGCGCGCCGGCAGGCGGGTAGTGATGAGGCGATCGACGCCTGGCAGGGCAGCGCCGGCATGCTGCGCGCGGCCGACAGCGGCGCGCCGCTGACCGAACTGGCCACCGGCGATGGCTACTGGCGCCTGCACTTCGTCGACAGCGCGGGCGCGCGCCGCGTGATCCTGCAGCTGATGCCGGCGGCCCCGTTCGCCGCGCGCCTGCTGCGCGCGGGGACGCTGCTGCGCGTGCTCGACGGCGCCGGAGCGCAGGTGCTGGCCGGGCACCTCGATCCGGACGGCGAGTGCGAAGCCGACTGGCCCTTCGCAGCCGCGCCGGCCGAACACTTCCAGCGCCACGGCGCGACCTTCAGCGTGCGCCCGGAGTCCTGATGTTCGACCTGTTCAAGCGCATGGCGCGCGCACCCGCATTCGACGCCGCCGGCCTCGGCGCGCAGGCGGTCGCGCGTCCGATCGCCTCGAACGCCATCCTGCCGGCGGGCTGCGTCGGCGTCGTGGTCGCCGCCAGCGGTCACGCGCGCCGCGTCAGCGCGGGCGCGCGCGTGCTGCTGGCCGAGGGCGACAGCGGCTGGTGCTTCCATCCCGGTCCCTACGGCTGCGACCTGGTCCCGTTCGCGGCCGCGCCCGAGATCGGCCTGCGCCTGCATTTCGCCATCGACAGCCCGGACCCGCGCGTGACCCAGCAGCGCTTCGACCTGTTCCTGGCCAGCGAAGGGGCGGGCGAGCTGACCCTGCCGGAGCTGGCCGCACGGATCGAAGCGGCGCTGCAGCGCGAACTGGCGCAGGGCAACCTGGCCCTGCCGCCGTGCACGACACTCGACGAATGGAATGCGTTCCGGGGCGGCTTCAACCAGTTGCTGTACACCCGATTCGGCGTGACGGTCGACGATTGCGTGCCGGTGGACCTGGCGTCCTCGCACGACTTCGCGCGCACGCTGGCGGCGCGCGCGTTGGCTACCGAGCCGATGGCGGCCGTGCCGGTACCGGCCACGCCGGCACGCGCGTTCGATGTAGCTGGCGACGATGCGCGCGCGCTGCGCCGCCTGTTCCTCGAACTGCCCTGCGTGATGTGCCGCCTGCGCCATGCGGCGCTGCCGCAGGGGCAGGACTTGTTCCGCCAGCAGCAGGCCTTGCTCCAGCGGCTGGACCTGGTCAGTCTCGCCGCCTCCACCATGCCGGCCCTCGGCCTCGCGGCCCCGGGCCGGCCGCTCGACCTCGACATCCAGCGGCGCCGCGCGCGCCACAGCCTGGACGCCGCGACCGCCCTCGACGAAGCCTGGGCGCTCTTGGCGCGGCTCGAACTGGCCGAGGACGAAGGCCTGGACGCCTTGTTCGACGAAGCCGACCGCATCGTCGCCAACCTCGAACACGCGCTGGCCGAACGCAAGCGCGTGGCCTTCAGTACGGAGACCGCATGAACGCGCCGCTGCTCAAGCGGCTCGACGCCGTTGCCGTGCGCAGCCAGTTGCGCGAAGGCGGCTTCGTCACCGTGACCGCCACCCGCCGTCCGCGCGCCGGACGCGCCGAGATCAAATGCAGCGCGCCGGGCGCGCCGCTGCTGGCCGCGCGCATGGCGCAGGTAGCCCACCTGGCACGCCATACCGAGGCGCGCTACGACAGCCGCGACCAGGTCGTCCTCAGCATGGACCGCGCGCCGGATGCCGCCGAGCGCGACTGGGAACTGGCGCTGGTGCTGGCCGACCGCGCGCTACGCGGCCTGCTGGCGCTGCCCGCCGGCGTGGTGGCGAACGGCTGGTCGGACCACTGGGAGATCGGGCGCATCGATGGTCACGCGGTGCGCACGCTGGCGGCCGGCGCCCTGCGCGGCGGACCTGAATATTTGCACCATCTTGGTGCATTTTCCGGCCAGCCCGACGTGGCGGCGTCGGTGTCGAGCGCACGCGCCTGGTTCCCGCTGCATAGCGGCGGCATCAACGACGCCTTGTGCTGGGTCGAGGTCAGCGTCTATCCGCTGGCGCCGGGCACCGCGCCCGACGAAGAGGCGATCGCCGCGCCTGGCCTCGATGGCGTGCGCCTGCAGGCGCTGCGCCAGGTGCTGGCGGGGGCGCGCCATTTCGACGGCGAGCAGGGCGCGCGCTGGCGCACCACGGTGCGCTTCGGGACCGACGGTTTTCACGGCCACTCCCACGAGCTGGCACTGGTGCTGGCCGACCGCCTGGCGCGCGGGCGCGAATTCGTCCCGCGCGGACGCATCATCGCCAGCGGCCGTTCCAGCGCCTGGCATGCCGGTCTGGTGGAGACGGTCGAAGGGCTGGCGCCGAAGTGCGCTCTGATCGAACGCGAAGCGCGCGCCGGCGACCGCGTGCTGCTGCCGCGCGCCTGGGAAGCGGGCCTGCCGCCCGGCCTGGATGAGGCGCTGCGGGCGAAAGGCGCGAGCCTGGCGTGCGTCGAGCGGATCGGCATCATTTGAGGCGGCGCCGCCTGATAGAATCATGGCGGGCCGGCCTGAGTAGAAGTATCACCTGAGATGGAGTCGTAATCATGGTCCAGATGTTCGGTTTTGGCGGCAGCATATGCCCGCGGTGCAAGCACAGGAATGCGGGTGGCGCCGGCTTTTGCGCCGCCTGCGGCATCACGCTGGGCGCGCCGAAAAACAGCCCGGTGCTGGTCGATAACCGCTGGATCGCCGGCCCCGACGAGCTGGCCGTGTTCTTCGGCGTGCAGGCGCTGTCGGGCATCTTCGTGAAAACCCTGCGCGTGCCGGCCACGGCGCGCGCCTATATTTTGCAAGGCGGCCAGGCCACCGAAGTGCCGCAGGGCGACTACGAGATCGAAGGCTTCTTCTCGCGCCTGAACCACCTGCTGCGCGACGGCCACGCCGAGATCCTGGTCACCCGCACGAACGCCTTGCCGGTCGAATTCGACTTCGAGGACCTGGAGAGCGCCGAACACCTGGCGCTGGGCGCGCGCTTCACGGTGAGCGTACGGATCGAGAACGTGCCGGCTTTTGCGCGCCATTTCATGACCATGCCCGGCACCGTCACCACGGCCCAGCTGGGCGAACTGCTGCGGCCGGCCGTGCGCCAGCTGGCGGCCGAATTCGTCGGCAGCCGTTCGCTGCGCGAGATGGCGGCCGAGCCTGCGCTGCGCGGGCAGTTCGACGAACGCCTGCAAGGCGCGCTGCGCCTGCTGCTGGCCGACTACGGCCTGGGCGTGGTGCAGGTCGACACGCTGGCCCTGCGCCACGACAAGTTCGACGCCAACCGCGCGCGCATCGGCACGCTCTGGCTGGCGGCCGACGAGCGCCGCGTGCGCATGACCCATGCGCGCCAGCTCGAAGAACTCTACGACGGCAACGAATGGCACCGGATCGCGCGCGAGGAGCAGGCCGCGCGCCTGCGCCTGCGGCGCCTGGAATTGAAGGAAAGCGAAACCCTCGAGCGCGGCGAAGTCACGCTGAACCATGCCGAGCGCGCCATCGCCCTGCGCACGCGCGAGATCGACCTGTATGCGCGCGTGGCGGAGGCGAAATCGAAACGCGAGGCGATCGCGCGCGGCGCCGGCGAGATCCTGGCCGAACTCGAACACGACCTCGCCCAGAAGCGCGGCCAGCGCGCCGGCGCCCAAGCCGAATGGACCCACCTGCAGGCGCTGGCGGCGATCCGCATGCGCGGCGCGCTGGAAGTGGCGCAGCAGGAAGCGCAGCAGGCGCGCACCATGGCGCGCCAGCGCTTCGCGCAGCAGCTCCTGACCCAGCAGATCCGCAACAAGGTCGAGCAGGCGAAAGAGATCGAGGACGCCACGCGCCAGCGCGCCGAGCTGGCGCGCCTGCGCGCGAGCCAGGAAGCGGCCGAGCGCCGCGCGGGCGAGATCGACGCGGAAGAACACAAGGCCCAGTTCGACCTGGTACTGCTGGCCAACGCCGCGCGCCGCCGCTCGCTCGAGCGCGAACAGGAATGGACCGAGCTGCAGGCCGAGGCGCGCGTGCGCGAACACGTGCGCGGCGAAGACCTCGAGGCCGAGGGCGTCAGGCAGAAGCTCGAGGCGCTGCGGCGCCAAGGCGGCCAGCAGGAGTCGATCGCGCAGCACGAAAAGCTGCTGCGCACCATCGACGCCGAGCAGCGCCAGGCGCGCGCGATGAAGGAAGTCGAACTGCTGGCCGAAGAACGGCGCCACCAGCAGCGCCGCGCCGAACAGGAAGCGAACTGGCAGCAGGAACTGCGGCGCCTGGGCGCGGAACGGGCCGAACGCGGCGCCCAGCTCGCGCATGCGCTGGAACTGGCACGCCTCGAGATCGCGCGCGCCGAATCGCTCGACGCGCTCGACGACACTACCAAGCTGGCGGTCGCCGCGGCGCCGAATGCGGCGGTGCTGGCCGACTACCTCAAGACGCGCGTGCATGCGGCGATGGATGCCGATCAGCTCGCGGCCCTGGCTGGCGTCGTCGCGGCCGGCGGCGCCCTCAGCGCGATGGATGCCGCGCGCCTGGCGCAGGAAGCACTGGAGCGCGAACGGGTCCGGCGCGAGATCGAGGTCGACAAGGACCGGCGCCACCAGCTCGACCTGCTGACGCTGCAGAACGACGTGAACAAGGCGGCACTCGGCGCCCAGGCCCAGGTGGCGGGCACGCTGGCGCAAGCCGGGCGCGCCTGCGCCCACGGCCATCCGGTGCGCGCCGAGGATCGTTTCTGCGGCGCCTGCGGCGCGCCGCTGGGTTGACGAAAGCCAGATGCAAACCGCCATCGACAAGATCCGCGAACTGCGTGCGCTGCACGAGGACGGCCTGCTGAGCCGTCAGGAATTCGACCAGCGCAAGAACGCCATCCTCGATGCCGCCCATGCGCCGCCGGCCGCCGCGAGCGCACCGGCCGCCGCGCGCGGCACCGAGCTGGGCTTGATGGCGGGCCAGCACATCGGCCCCGGCAACCGCCGCTACCGCCTCGAACGCCTGATCGCGCTGGGCGGCATGGGGCAGGTCTGGCAGGCGACCGACCTCGCCACCCACGCCGAACTCGGGCACAGCGCCCAGGTGGCCCTGAAAATCCTGTCGCCCGAACTGACCGAAAGCGCAAACCACGCCAAGCTGCTGGTGCAGGAAGCGACGCGCGCGCGGCGCCTGGCGCACGAGCACATCGTGCGCGTCTACGACTGGGCCCAGGACCCGGCCACGTCCAGCTATTTCGTGATCATGGAATGCCTCGAGGGCGAAGACCTGGAAAGCCTGCTGGCGCGCGAGGGCGCGCTGCCGCTGGCGCGCACGCTCGAGCTCTTGCGCCCCGTGGCCGAAGCGCTCGACTATGCCTGGGAGCGCCATCGCCTGGTGCACCGCGATATCAAGCCGGGCAACGTGTTCGTCACCACGCGCGGCGACGTCAAGCTGCTCGACTTCGGCATCGCCGGGCGGGCCCGCGCCGGCGGGCGCACCATGACCGAGGCGCCGGCCTTGTCGGGCACGCCCGGCTACCGCGCGCCGGAAGCGGGAACGCCCGGCACGCAGCCGTCGCGCGCGCTCGACGTGTTCTCGGTGGCGGTGATGGTGCACCAGATGCTGGCCGGGATCGCGACGCCGGCCCCCGGCGCGCCGGCGCGTCCGGAAGGCTTGAACGACGCCCAATGGCAAGCCTTGCAGGACGGCCTGGCCCAGGATCCGGGAGCGCGCCCGCACAGCGTGTCGGAACTGATCGCGCGCCTGGGCGCCGCGCCGGTCGCCGTCAGCGCAGCGCCGGCCGACGCGCCCGCGCCGCTGCCGCAGGCCGCGCCCGCGCCAGAAGTGGTGGCCGCGCCGGCCCCCGATCCGGCCGCACAGCAGGCACTCGAAGCCGGCGAACGCGCGCGCGATGCGGCCGCCGCCGTGGCGCGCCAGCAGCTGCGCGAACAGCAAAAGCGCGCGCGCGCCGAAGAGGAAGTCGCGCGCCGCGCGCGCCGCGAAGGGCTGCGCGAGCAGCTGGCCGCGCGGCGCGACGAGGAGGCCGCGAAAACGCGCCAGGCCCAGGACGAGGCCCAGCGCAAGGCGCTCCAGGCCAAGGCCGCCGCCGCTTATCTGGCCGAGCAGGAACGGGTGCGCGCCCAGCCGGCGCCGGAGGACAAGCCGCCGGCAGCGCCCACGCAGCCGCTCGTGCCGCCCACGCTGCTGCGCGACCAGTTCATCGACGGCGAGCAATGCGGGCCGGAGCTGGTCGTGCTGCGCGCCGGGCGCTTCCAGATGGGCTCTCCCGAACACGAGCGCAAGATCGCGATGGCCTCGGGCGCCCAGAAGAACTGGCTGGCGCGCGAGACGCCGCAGCACTGGGTCGGCATCGAACGGCCGTTTGCCATCGGGCGCTATCCGGTCACGGTCGCCGAATGGCGCGCGTTCGCCCAGGCCAGCGGCTGGCAGCCGGGCGGCGACGTCAACTGGTCCGTGCCCGGCTTCGCCCAGACCGACCGCCATCCGGTGGTCGGCGTCTCGTGGAACGACGCCCGCCAGTATGTGGACTGGTTGAGCGCGCATACCGGCAAGCCTTACCGCTTGCCGAGCGAAGCCGAATGGGAATACGCCTGCCGCGCCGGCACCAAGTCCGCCTTCAGCTTCGGCGACGCGATCGACACCAGCCTGGCCAACTACGACGGCAATTTCACCTGGAACGGCGGCCCGCGCGGCGACTACCGGCGCGGCACCACGCCGGTCGACCAGTTCGCACCGAACCCCTGGGGCCTGCACGACATGCACGGCAATGTCTGGGAGTGGGTCCAGGACCTGATGCACGACAACTACGAAGGCGCCCCGCTCGACGGCAGCGCCTGGGAAAGCGGCGGCGAACGCGCCCGCCGCATCCTGCGCGGCGGCTCCTGGCTGTACAACCCGCGCTACCTGCGCTCGGCCTTGAGGAATGGCTTTTCAGCGGTGATGTCGAACGATATCGTGGGCTTCCGGGTCGCGCGCGACTTGCCCGAGGCAGCCGCCGAACCGTGAGCCTGGCGTCGGCGTCCTTATTTCCCGGGCGCCGTCGTGACGATCTCGATTTCCGCGCGCCGGTTCTCGGCCAGGCAGTCGATCCGCGCTTGCGTTTTCAGCGTCACAGGGCATTGCGCCTCGGACTTCCTGGGTTTCGCGCTGCCTTCCGCCTTGGGCTGGATCTTGTCCGCGGCGGCGGGCAGCCTTTCTTTCAAGAAATTGGCCACGACGTCGGCACGTTTGCGGGATAAATTGTCGTTGTGGTCGGGCTTGCCGAGCTGGTCCGAGTGGCCAGCCACGGTTGCCGTCCACTGCGTGTCCTTGCGTGCGCGTAATTGGTCCGCGAGCGCGGCCAGCATGACCTTCCCGTTGCACCCAACTCAGCCTTGTCGAGCTCAAAGAATTCCTTGCCGCTCAGTCGAATCTCGGTGCTGCCCGTCTTATGGACCTTCTTGCTACAGGCCGACAGCTGGTGCAGGAATTTCAAGTCCGCCTCTGGGCCAGTTTGGTCGTAGAGGCGTAGTCCCAGCACTTCCTTGCTCGGAACGTAAGCCGCCTTGGTGAATGACAGGGCTTTTTGTACATGCTTCGGATCGGCAGGCAATGCCACTTTGTCGTCGAATATCCGAAGATACGATTCGGCGCCGATGCGAGAGACAATATAGACCCCGCATACCTTGAACCCCTTTTCTTCGCTGCCCGTACAGACGGTATCGCCGTCGCTGTTGATGGCTTTGCACCCGTCTTTTGACAAGGTCATTTCGGCTGCGTAAAAATTCCCGAACTTGGTGATATTCGCAATCTGGGTGCCCATGAAATCGGACCGGTTCGTCACCACCGTCACGATAATGACGACCACCCCGACCGAGAGCAAGGACAGGCTCTTGTGACGCGCTCCGAGCGTGCCGGTCAGCCAGGCCGTCACGACGTAGGCCCCACTCAACTGCACCAGCATGTCGACGAACGCGACGATGCCGAAAAAATCCAGCCTGCCCCGTGCATTATTCGGCAGGTCGGTCTGCGATTGCGCCAGGAAGGTAATGAAGAGAAAGACGGGTACGAGCTGCAAGCAGCCCATCAGCGCAATGCTCAGGCCTTGCTCGAAGACGCGCGAGCCCGGCCAGGGATTTTTCGCGGCATACCGGCACACGAACGCGACGAGCGCAAGCCCACCGATCCCGGCCAGCCATCCGTGGGCCCCGAATCCCAATTCGCACGTGATCAGCAAAAACGAAAAGAATGCAACCGACCAATACGGTATCAGGATGCCGGGAAGTTTCTTTTTATTCGCCCCTTTTATCCGGTCGTACATCAGCATCGACACGAGCAGCCAAGGTCCGCACACCATCACGGATAGAAGACAGATCAGGATCAGGCCGGTATATGCGGCCGCAAAAACCAGGCTGGCCGCGGATTTGATATCGAAGACCGGATAGTATTTGACGTTGTAGTGGTAGGCATAAATCCCCAGGAGCCCGATGCCCGTCAGCGCTACCGCGATCGTTTTAAAGAAGTTTTCGCTGAAGTAGTTAGCCTTGTCCGGGGCGTCGCCCGAGACGACCGTTTTCTGGATCGTTTGGTTGCCGTTGACGACAGTCGTGACAACCGTGGTTTTCTTATTCGCCATTGAATGTGTTGAGCAGATGATTTCGAACAGCCCAGGATCTTACTTGCGAAATTGCTTATAGGAAATGGTATAAGCGAAATTACCCTGGGCGGGTAGAAACGCGCCAGCAGAGGATAAACAGAAGCCCCGGATCCTGCCTGGAAGGCGCGACGATTCCTGCAAGCTAACGTGCGCAGCCCCACCCATGCCAGGTGTAGGCTGATCGTCGTCACTTGGACTTTTTATCGCACCGGAGGTGTGCCATGAAAATCCCCGAAGACCTGCGCATTCCCGCCATCGTGTTCGCGCTGCAAGCGGCGCTGCTGGCGGGGATCGGGCTGATCTTTTTCCTGATGCTGCCGCAAGGGCACTAGGCGCCTAGACGCTGGCGGCGTGCTCCGGCGCGTGCGGCGCGGGCGTACCCGGCCCGGTCCGGTGTTCCGGATAGGCCTGGGCGGCAAAGCGCGCGCCTGGCGGCCAGCCCGACAGCGCTTCGGTGGCAAGCGTGGGGGTGAGGGGCGTCGCCTCGCCGCTGAGCGGGTCAAGGTGCCAGAAGCCGCCGTCGCGGTGGAACAGCAGCGGCCAACCCGGCGCCGTCACGCGCGGCCCCGGTTCGACAGCGCGCTCGGGGTCCATCAGGTAAAACGCTTCATGGTCGATGCCGGCGTCGGCGCGGCCGAGGAGGATGCCGTTCGGTACCAGTGCCATGACTTCCAGACTGACCACGCCGGGGATACTCGCGGTCAGTTCGACGCGCATGCCGGGGCGCAGGGCCAGCGGGGCATGCTTGCCGGGCCAGACGCCGTCCACCAGCAGGCCGTAACGCGACACGTCCTCGATGTCGTAGCCGTCGCGCCCGCGCCGGAGCAGGGCGTGGCGCTGCGAGATGCGGCGCGTCAGGCCCTCGGCCTCGGGACCGGCTGCGCCATGGTGCATCAGGGCGATGTCGGCGTCGCTCGCGCCGGGTTCGTGGCGCCCGAGCACGCATTCGTCGAGGGCGAACAGGCGCAGGTAGCGGGGACCGGGGCCGTCGCTCACCAGGCAGGCCGCGCCGGTCGGGCAGGGGTGGCGCGCGGCCGGGGCCGGGACGTCGATTTCGAGCAGGTCTTCGTCCCAGGCGATGCTGGAAAAGCCGAGGTCGATCTTGCCGGCGCGCGCATCGAGGTCGAGGTGGGCGATGCCGGCATTCGTGGCGCTGACATCGATGTCGACCCGGCCGCCGCCGAGGCGGGCGCCGACCCGCGCGATCGAGGCGTCGTCGGCATGCACGCGCACATTCTTGTGGGTGGCGAGGAAGGTCTGGTGGATCTCGCCCAGGCTGGCGTCGGCGCGCGGCGCCAGGATCAGCAGGGTCGCGATCCAGGTGCGCGGCGCGGCGTCAAGCGTATCGGCGCGGCTGAACAGTTCGACTTCGATCCGGTACTGGCCATGCTCCAGCCCGCGCGAGGAAAACTCGAGGAAGACGGGCAGCCATTCGCCGCGCACGGTGCGCGTAAAGCCGTGGCGCTCGCCATTTTCCAGTTGCAGGCGCGAGCTGGCGAGCAGGGTCACCTGGGCGGCGCAGTCGGCCGGCATGCCGCGCAGTTCGAGCTTGAGGACCTGGCGTCCGCCGGCGGCGCGCGGGTCGAAGCCGCTCACGTGCAGGTGGGGACGCAGGGCGGCGCTGGCCGCGATCGGGGCGCTGACCGGCGCTTCAAGGGCAGGCTCGGGCAGCGGCGGCGCCGTGGGTTGGACATGGCCATGGGCACAGGCGTCGTCCCCTGGCATCACCCAGAGGGTGCAATGCGGATGATCGGGATGGCTGCAACGGTTCATGGGTAGGCCTTGTGGACCGGGGAAGCTTACGTGGATTTGCCCAGCCGTGGCGCGCGGCTGTGGCGGCATGCGCTTGATTTCACGCGCAATTTCCCATTGTAACTTTAATTTCTGCTGTTCAACTACAGCGGGTCGAGCGCCTGCGGCAGCGCGGTCTCGTCGCGGCCGGGGCCGGGCAGGCGCAGCACGATGGCGGTCAGGTTGTCGGCCTGCAGTCCGGCCGGCGGGTGGGCCGCGAACTCGTCGAACAAGGCGTCGATGCAGCCGGCGGCGTCGCGGCCTGCGAACAGCGCCGGCCAGCGCGCGACGAATTCGGCCGGGTCGCTGCACGACCAGAAGCCGTCGGTGGCCAGCAGGTAGGTCGCGTCCGCGCGCAGTGCGATGGCGCGCCGGTCCGGCAGCGCGCGCAGCCAGGGCGGCAGCGTGCGCGCATCGAGCCCGACCAGGCCGTCGTCGAGACGGGCCGGGTCGAGCAGGGTATTGCCGAGGATGAAAGCCTGGGCGATCTGCGGCGTGTGGCTGCCGTGCACATGGCGCCACCAGAGCGCTTCGTCGAGCAGGCCGGCCATGGCCAGCACGGTGGCCGGCACGTGGTCGACCGTCAGCGGCAGGGCCGCATGGGCGGTGATTTCGTACAGGCGCGAGTCGCCCGCATGCCAGAGCAGGGGGCTGCCGGTGGGCGCTATCTCGAGCATGGTCAGCGTGGTGCCGGGACGCGGCCCGGCCTCGTGCAAAGTGTCGAAGCGCTGCTGCAAGCGGCGGTGCAGGGCGTCCAGGTGCAGTGACAGGGTCTCCACATCGCGGCAGGGGGGAATCGCCAGCAGGCCCTGCGCCACCGATTCGGCGGCCTCGCGTCCGTGCCCATGCCCACCCATGCCGTCCATGACGGCCAGGCGCTGGTGGCCTGGCGGCCAGGATGCGACCTGGACCGATTGCGGCTGGCCGCCGCTCAGGAAGCGCGCACCGCCGGCGCCGTCGACCACCAGGAAGTTATCCTGGTTTTCCTGGCGCTGCACCGGCCCCGCGCCGATCGTGCTCCGTACCGCTAGGTCAAGCATTCCCTGTCGTCCCCATCGTGATCGGCCGGCCCCCGGCAAGGGCATATCGTATGGTATGTTGGAGTTTTGGCAAAGTCCCGTATCGCATGCAGATCCGCCCCCTGATTGCCGCCGACCTTCCCGCCTGCGCGCGCCTGCTGCGCGCCAGCGCCATCGAATTCATCGTCCACGAGTCCAGCCGCGAAGGTGCCTGCACGTTCCTGCGCGAGAACGACGAAGCGGGCCTGCGCGGTTATGTGGCGGCGGGCCATGTCTACCATGTGGCCGAGGACAATGGCGAGATCGCCGGCTTCATCGCGATCCGCGCCGACAGCCATGTCTTCCACCTGTTCATCGACAAGCGCTGGCACCGCCGCGGACTGGCGCGGCGCCTCTGGCACAGCGCGCACGACGCGGCGCTGGAACGGGGCGGCGACGGCGTCTTCACCGTCAACGCATCGAACCACGCGGTGCCGGTGTACGCAGCCTTCGGTTTCGAGCGCAGCGCGCCGACCCAGTGCGTGAAAGGCCTGTACTTCAATCCGATGCGCTACACGCCGCCTCGCGCGGGCGCTTAACGACGCTCGTCGGCGCGGCGCAGCCACAGGCTGCTGGCCCAGCCTTCGAAACGCCGGCCGTCGGCCTCGTGCATCACTTGCCACCAGTCGCCGTCGACCTTGCCGGTGGCCCGCACCAGCGCGCCGGCCGGCAGCACCAGCACGCGCCGTGCACCGACCCCGCGTTCCGAGCGCAGGTTGAGCGGGTCGGCCACCCGGTAGCTGAAGCCGGCGCGCGGCGGCACGGCAGGTGCCGCGAGCGCCATCGCCGGCGCGGCCGGTTCGTTCGGCGCCAGTGCCCACCACAGCGCGCCGCCCAGCAGCCCGGTGCCGAGCACCAGTACCGCAAGCGCCTGCGCGTTGGGCCGGCGCCACCAGGCGCGCGGCGTGCACCAGGCGGCCAGCACCAGGGTCGCCAGCAGCGCGGCGCCGCAGCAGGCCAGGGCGAGGACGGCGCGCGACATGCTCAAGCCTCGACGCGCAGCACGTAATGACCGGCCACGATGTGGTGCCCGAGCGGCAGCAGATACGCTGCGTCCGGCGTCGCCGCTTCGATCGCGGCCACGAAGCCGAGGTGTTCGTCGAGGTGGTACAAGGCCTGGGTCGGCGACGCGCGCGTGATGCGGTAGCCATCGGCGCCGGCTTCGAAGCCGAAGGCCTGGCGCGACAGGCCGAGGCGGTCGGCCCCGCCGGCATCGAGCCCGTCGGCGCCGCGCAGGCAGGTCGCGGCATCGAGCACGCGCAAGTTCGACAGCATCGGCGCGCCGCGCCCGAAGACATGGCGCTCGCCTTTCATTACCGGCATGGCTTGCGCCTGCGGCAGGCAGACGATGGCGCTGTAGCGTTCCGCCATTTCGGGCGGCGCGGCCAGGACGCGCACGTCGACACCCTCGCGCGGGGCGAAGCGGCTGGGTACCGCGATGCGCTGGCGGCCGTCCGCGCTGATCGCATGGACGGCGTCGGCGGCGTCGAAGGCGAAGCCGAGCAGGCAGTCCGGCGTCAGCGGGCCGACCGCCAGGTCGGACGTGAGCCCGAATTCAATGGCGGCCGCGCCCGTGTCGCGGTAGCGGCTCAAGCGCGGCAGCGCGAGCGCGGCCAGGCTCACGCGCTGGCGCAGCACGGGGGCGTAGGTGGCGTCCTGGAGCGGCACCGGCTGCGCCGCGGCGGCGCGCTGCAGCACCGGCACGGCGGTCATCTCGGCGTCGTCCGGCCTGCGCAGGCGCGTCTTCCAGACGGCGGGCGCGCGCGCGGCGGGCGCCGCGCTGGGCGGACGCGGCGCCGCCGGCGCCGCCGGCCGGTTCGAGACGATCTTCAGCAGCAGGCGCGGCGCGCCGCCGGCCGGCTCGGCATGGCGGGCGCGGATCGTGTAGTAGCCGCTGGCGGCGTCGAAGGCGCATTCGAAGGCGTCTTTCGGGCGCACCTGTACTTCGACCGGGGCCTCGGGTCCGTCATTGATCAGGAGGATGTTCGCATCCGGCGCGAACGGCCAGCCGGGGATGGCGTGGGTGGCCTGGCTGGCGTGCGCCCCCAGCACCGTCAGGCGCTGGTCCGGATAGACCGGGCAGACCGGCTGCCAGATGGCGCTGTCGCGCGAGACGCTGACCGTGTGCAGCACCTGTTCGTCCGGCGCCGGCAGGTAGACCGCATGGCCGAACTTGACTTCGACCTGGCCGGGTTCCAGCGTTTCCGAGCCGAGCACGTGGTAGCGCACCGCGTCCGCCCCGAGCAAGTCGCCGAAGTCCTTCTGGTGCAGCGCCTGCAAGGTCTGGGCCAGGTCGCGGGTCCTGGCGCCGCGGGTCAGGTGGCGGTCGTCGTCGACCTCTTCCTGCGGCAACACCAGGGTGACGTGCGAGAAGCAGCGCGTGGCGGCGCGTCCACGCTGTTCGCGCGGCGCGCGTTCGAGCAGGTCGCGCAGGAAGGGGCGGCGGTTCAGCAGCGCCAGGCCGGGCGCCTGCCAGAGGGCTTCGGCATTGAACACGTCGCTGACGCGGTTCAAGGTTTCGTGTTGGACGTAGACCGGCATGATGGATTCTCCTCGATTGATGGGGCAGCTGCGCTAGTTGCCGCTAGCAGGGGGAAGATGAAAAACAGCAGGTGCGAGCCGCCGGCGGACAGGAAACTCATCGGCTGGCCCATGATCGGAAAGAAGGCGAGGTTGGTACCCCAGGACAGCAGGAAATGGCCGAACACGAAGGCGGCGCCGCCGCACAGCACGAAGCTGCGAAAGCGTCCCAGCCAGGCCTGGCGATAGTCGCGCGCCGCGCTGCCCTGCCGCCAGGCGCGCCAGGCGGCCTGCAGCAGCGCCCCCAGGAACAGCGCCTGCAAGGCCCACAGCAGCAGAGCCGCCGCCAGGCCGTGGCGCGCGAGCAGGAAGGAAGGCGCGAAATCGTCCTGCACGGCGGGAATCGCGACCGCCTCGAAGGCATTCCCGCCGAGCGCCGCCAGGCCGAGCAGGCCGTCGGCACCGAACCAGCCGCCCTGGAAAATCGCCTGGGCGCCGAGCAGCAGTTGCTGGCCGGTGTGCGGGTGCGCGCCGGGGTCGAGCCAGACGCCGAAGCGCTCGCCGTAAAAACTCCACTGCGCCACTTCGCCCGGTGCGGCGCCGCGCACCAGCACCAGGGCGAGCAGGCAGCTGGCCGCGAGGCCGGCCACGACCAGCGCCGGCCCGGCTTTGCGCGCCGCGCACGACCAGGCCAGCAGCATGGCCGCGCCCCACACCAGCAGCAGGATCAGGGGCGAATAATCGTCGACCTGGACCAGGGCCACCGCCAGCAGCAGGACCAACAGCAAGGCGGGCGCGGCCAGGCGCAGCCAGCGCTTGAGGGCGCCGCCGCGGGTGTCGACGCCGCCCAGCCCGAGCGCCACGCAATGGGCGGTCAGCAGGGTCAGGGCCAGCTTGGCCAATTCCACCGGCTGCAGGTCGAATACGCCGGTCTCGTTGCCCCAGCCGACCTGCAGCAGCAGCGCGGCCACGGCGGCACCGGCCAGCAGCAGCAGGAGCGTCTCGATCCTGGCCTGGCCGGGCGGCTTGCCACTTGCACGCAGGCCGGCCAGGCCGACCAGGCCCAGGCCGAAGGTGGTGGCGGCGGCCGTTTTCTGGAAGTGGCGCAGCCAGGAAGTGTCGGGTGCGCCCAGTCCGAGTTCGAGCTGCAGCAGCAGGCCAGTGCCGAGCAGCAGCACCGCGCACAGCAGCGCCGCACCGGCGCGGCGCGTGGCGAGCGCCGTCCACAGCGCGGCCCAGGCCAGCAGCAGCGAGAGCGCCACGCCCGGCGCCGTGCCGGCGCGCAGGGCCAGCAGCATACCCAGTCCGGCAACGGCCAGCGCGACGCAGGCGCCCAGGCGTGCGGCGCTTGGGCGGTCCTGGCGAAAGCGCGCGTGCGCCGCCAGCAGCGCCGCCAGCAGGCCGCAGGCGGCCGCCGCCGGCATCCACCACGACAGGCTGGCCGGCCAGGTCCAGGGCGAGCGCCGTTGCCACTGCCAGCGAACGCCCTCGGGCAGCTCCAGCGCGGGCTGCGGGAACAGGGCAACGCGCTGGGTCGGGCGCAGGCGCAGCACGGCGCCTTGCACCTCCACCAGCATGCGGGTGCGTCCGAGTGCAAGCGCGCCGACGCCGGCCAGCGCTTGCTCGGCCAGTGCCAGGTCGCGCGGCAGGCCGTCCTCGTCGACCAGTAGCGGCACCCGTTCCAGGCGCGTGGCGGCCGTCAGCAGCGGCACGCCGTTCTCGAACCTGACCTGGGCGCTGGCGGGGGCGGCGTCGGCGTTGCCGATCCGGGTGCCGCACGAGAGGTTGCCGCCCAAGCGCAGCGCGCGCTCGCGCGCCAGCGCGCCCGGTGCCCAGCGGTTCCACAGGCCAAGCAATCGCGCGCCCGGCCCCGCGCCGGGGCAGGCGGGTAGGAGCAGGCCGTCGCGGCGGAGCGTCGCGCCGTCGTAGCGCCAGGCGTGTTGGCCGTCGCTGAACGCCACGCCCCTGGTGTCGACAGCGTCGACCCGGTAGTGCGCGGCGCCGAGCTGGAAGCGCACACCGGGATGGAGTGCGCGCGCACCGCTATTCATACGATCGGCGCCGCGTTCAAAGCGCAGGCCCTGCACGCCGTCGGCGCTGGCGGCGAACCAGGCGCCGGCGGCGTCGCGGCGCAGGCGCAGGTGGCGCGCACCGGCCTGCGGCGCGGCCAGTTCGGCGCGTCCCAGGACGATCCCCGCGCCTGGCGCCAGCGCGATCTCGACCGAGGCCGGCATCCAGCCGGGCGCCGCGCGCAGCACGGCCAGCGCCTGCAGCAGGCACAGCAGGGCCAGTGCGGCCGCGGCCAGCGTCCGGGGGGCGAAGGCGCGCTTCATGCCGCACAGCGCCAGAGGGCGCCTTGCGCGGCCGCGATCAGGCGGCTGATGGCCAGCGCGTGCGGCGGGCGCTCTTGCGGGCGGCGCGCCAGCAGGGCGCGCAGCAGGGCCAGCGCCGCCTGGGGCGCGGCGCCGCCGGCGCAGGCGACGAAGCGCGCGGCTTCGTCCTCGGCCAGGGTGACGGGCAGGGCGGTTCGCAGGCGCGCCGCGCCGGCGCGGCCATGGGCACGAAAGGCGTCGCCGCAGGCAGAGCAGTAGCGCAGCGTGGCGCCATCGGTGACGAGATAATAGAACAGGGCGCCGAGCGAAAAATAATCGGCGCGGGCGTCGGTCAGGTAGCCGTCAAGCGCGTACGGCAGGGCCGGGAAGAACTGCTCGGGCGCCTGCCAGCTGGCGGTGCCGGCATACGAGTGCGCTTGCAGGTCGCCCAGGCTGCGGTTGGTGCCGAAATCGGCCAGCTTGAGGCGGCCCTGCGCCGCGTCGACCAGCAGGTTGGCCGGTTTCAGGTCGAGGTAGCGCCAGCCATGCTGGTGGACCTTGGCCAGCGCCGCGTTGACCTGGCCGAGCCAGGCCAGGGCTTGCGCGATGCCGATCCGGCGCCCGGCCGCCGCTTCGCGCGCCATGTGCGCGGCCAGGTCGCCGTCGAGCAGTTCCAGCGCCACGGCCGGCAGGCCGTCGTGGCTGCCATGGTCGAGCAGGCGCACGATGTGGCGCGCATCCCAGGGGGCGAGCTGCGCGAGAAAACCGATCTCGCGCGCCGCGCAGGCGGGCCAGGCGGCGCGCAGTGCGGGCTCGGCCTGCTCCATCTGGACGCGGTTGACGAGTTTCAGCGCGACCTGGCCCAGGCCCGCGCGTTCGGCGCGCCAGACGACGCCGTAACTCGACTGCGCCAGTTGCGCGCACAAGCGGTAGTGGCCCGCTCCCAGCGTCACGATGTCGCCGCTTTGCACCATGCTTCTCCTTGACGTTTCGCGGCCATTGCCGCCGAGGAGGGCTAGCGGGGGGAGAGGAAAAGCACGACGAAAAAAAGCCGCGTCCGGGGACGCGGCTTTCGGTGCCAGCCTGCTACAGGGAGCGATTAACGGCGGTAGCCGTCGTGACGGTCGCCACGGCCATCGCGGTCCCAGTCACGGCCGCCGCGGCCGTCACGGTCCCAGCCGCGGTTGTGGTCACGGCCATGGCCGCGGTCCCAGCCGTGGTCGCGGTAGCCGCGCTGACCCACATACACGACGGTCGGCGCGCTGTAATAGCGTGGCTGATCGTAATACACCGGACGCGGCTCTTCGTAGTACACCTGGCGCGGCTGGGCATACACCGGTGCCGGCTGGTAATAATTCACCGAAGCATAGCCGCGGTTGTTGTAGTAACGACGATCGTCGTGGCTACTGAGCGAGTTGCCGACCGCCGCGCCGAGGACGCCACCGATGATCGCACCGCCACCGCCACCCGCCGTACCGCCGATTGCTGCGCCGAGCACCGCGCCGACCGCGGTATTGGTGCCGCGGTCGCCAGCGAATGCCGAGGGCGAGACGGCGACAGCGGCCAAGATCACCGCACCAAAGCATTTTTTGTTCAACATGGCTTTTCCTTTTTTGCCGCAACGAGGATCGACATGATCGCTGTGACGCCGGGGCATGGAACGAACTATAGACCGCACGCTTGCGATCGCCACCTGCTAATACAGTTTCTTACATCTGATCCGTACTCGGTAACATTCTTTTGACAAGCCTTGCAGATTGGCCACAACTGCCCAATGTGGGCTGGAAGACCATTCTTCTACCGAGCCTTCATGCCCGCACGCCGTAATCTCCTGGTTGTCCTCTCCCTGCTGGTATTGCTGCATGTGTATATCGGCCTGCGCCTCCTGCCCGAGCTTGGCCTGGGCCTGGGCGGCATGCTCGGCGCGGCCGTCCTGCTGCTGCTCTCGACCGTGCTGGTGCCGGTCGGCCTGCTGTCCTCGTCGCTGCGGAGGCGCCGCTGGTCGGAACAGCTGACCTGGATCGGCCTGCTGGCGATGGGCCTGTTTTCCTCGCTGCTGGTACTGACCTTCGTGCGCGACCTGTTCCTGCTGGTCGCGGCGCTGACCGGCTTCGGCGGTGCTTCGCTCGGCTATTACAGTGCGCTCGCGGTGCCGCTGCTGGCGCTGGCGGTCACCGTCATCGGCTTCGTCAACGCGCGCCGGGTGGCGCGGGTGGTCAAGGTCGATGTCCCGATCGCGGGCTTGCCCGCGGCGCTGCACGGCTATTCGATCGCCCAGATTTCCGATATCCACGTCGGCCCGACCATCAAGGGCCCCTACCTGGAGGCGATCGTCGAGCGGGTGAACGGCCTCGGGGCGGACGCGATCGCGGTGACGGGCGACCTGGTCGACGGCAGCGTCGCCCGCCTCGGCATGCATACCCAGCCGCTGGCGAAGCTGGCGGCACCGGACGGCGCCTTTTTCGTGACCGGCAACCACGAATATTATTCGGGCGCGGAGGAGTGGATCGCCGAGCTGCGCCGCCTGGGCCTGACGGTGCTGCTGAACCAGCACGTGGTGCGCCAGCGCGGCGGGGCCGCGCTGATGATCGCCGGCGTGACCGATTATTCGGCCCACCATTTCAATCCCGCCCACCGCAGCGACCCGCAGGCCGCCGCCGCCGGCGCGCCGCCCGAGCTCGCGGTGCGCATCCTGCTGGCGCACCAGCCGCGCAGCGCGCCGGCCGCGGCGAGCGCCGGCTTCGACCTGCAACTGTCCGGCCACACGCATGGCGGCCAGTTCTTCCCGTGGAATTTGTTCGTGCCGCTGCAGCAGCCTTTTGTGTCCGGCCTGCACCGGGTGCGCCGGCTGTGGGTCTACACCAGCCGCGGCACCGGCTATTGGGGACCGCCCAAGCGCTTCGGCGCGCCGTCGGAAATCACGCTGCTGCGCCTGGTGCCGGCGTGAAAACGCCCGTGTAAAGACAGCAAGAAGTTGCGGTTTGCGCTACATTGCTGATCCTCTCCCTTCGAAGGATCGCCGCATGAACCGTCTTCCCCAGCTTCCCCTCGGCCTGCTCGCCGCAGCCCTGTTCGCTAGCGCCGCGCAGGCCGCCAGTCCCGGCAACGATCCGGCCGCACTGGCCAGGATCCGCGACACCGCGCTGGCCAGCGATTATGCGTGGGAACGGATGGCGGACATGACCGACCTGATCGGCCCGCGCCTGTCAGGTTCGCCCGGCGCGGCGGCGGCCGTCACTCAGGTGGCCGAGGCCATGCGCAAGCTGGGCGCCAAGGTGACCCTGCAGCCGGTGAAAGTGCCGCACTGGGTGCGCGGCCAGGAAACGGCCGAGCTGGTCGAGTACCGGGGACGCCCGGCCGGCATCAGCCAGCGCGTGGTGCTCACCGCCCTGGGCGGCTCGGGCGCGACCCCGGCCGCCGGCCTCACGGCGCCGGTGATCGTGGTGGCCAGCTTCGACGAACTGAAGGCGCGCGGCGCCGAGGTGAAGGGCCGAATCGTGCTGTTCGACATTCCCTTCGACCAGAACATGGCGGACCGCGGCCTGGCCGGCCAGGCCTATGGCCAGGGCTCGAACTACCGCACCAACGGACCGCGCATGGCTGCCGAGCTGGGCGCGGCCGCGGCCCTGGTGCGCTCGGTCGGCGGCGCGACCTTCCGTCTGCCGCATACGGGCGCGACCAACCTGGCGGACGGCGCCCGCATTCCGGCCGCGGCCGTCACGGCCGAGGACGCGATGCTGATGACGCGCCTGGCCAAGCGCGGCCCGCTGAGCATGCGCCTGGTGCTGACACCGCAGAGCCTGCCCGACACCGACAGCTATAACGTGATCGCCGACCTGCCGGGCAGCGACAAGGCGGACGAGGTCGTGATCGTGTCCGGCCACCTCGATTCCTGGGACCTGGCCACCGGCGCCAACGACGACGCCGCGGGCGTGGCCAGCGCCATGGCCGTGTTCGAAACCTTGCGTCAACTCGACTATCGCCCGCGCCGCACGATCCGCCTGATCGCCTGGATGAACGAAGAGAACGGCACGCGGGGCGCGCGCGCCTATCTCGAGGCGAACACGGCCAACGCCGCGAACCACGTCGGCGCCATCGAAAGCGACAACGGGGCAGGGCGCCCGTTCGGCTTGCGCGCGAGCGTGCCGGCGTCGTCGACGCGCCTGTTCGCCCCTTTGCAGGCAGCCTTGCAGCCGATCGGCGCGGGCGTCTTCCAGCGCCAGGACGCGCTCTCGACCGGCGACCTGTCGGGCCTGGAGCGCGCCGGCGTACCGAGCTTCGCGCCGCTGATCGACACCTCGACCTATTTCGACTACCACCACACGGCGGCCGATACGCTCGACAAGGTCGATCCCGCCAACCTGCGGCGCCACGTGGCCTTGATGGCGGCCACGACCTGGTTCCTCGCCAATACCGAGGAACCGATCGGACGCGCGGTGGTACCGGCCCGCTGAGGGCTGCGCCTGGCGCCGTCCCAGGCAGGACGGCTTATTCGATCAGCACGCGCCGGATGGCGCGCGCGTGCCCGCGGAACGGACGCCCGTAGACGGTCTGGATGCCGCTCGCGAAATTCTCGCCCCAGACCAGCTGGGAGCGGGTTTCGTGCGGTTCGGACGACCAGTACCACTCGCGGTCGAACTGTTCGCGCAGGTTCGCGAACAGCAGCGACAGCTCGCGCCGGTTCGGCAGCTCGCCGCCTTGCGCCGCGGTCCATTCGAGCGCGCCGGGCCAGCCGACATCGGCCGCGTCTCCAGGGAGCAGGATCAGGTGGTGGTCGGCTTGACCGCCCTTGCCAAGGATGATGCCGGCGTAATGTTCGCCTTCCTTCAGCGTGTCTCGTAGTTGCATGTAAATGCCCATCGGTGTCCTCGCGCGTCGGTATCGGGTGATACAGATATGACAGGCACCTCGTCGCTTAAGTTGCCGCGCCAAGCACGACATGGATCATGGTTCTGTTCGATTTCGCGCGAACCGGAGACCGCGTCGATACCCGGCGCCGGCGCAGGCGTTTCCGGTGTCGGTCTAGCCCGGCAATAAAAGTTACTCAGCGCAAAGACCCTTTGTAACAATGATACTCGTAAGAAATTTATTTGCGAGAACGTTGAACTTAAGAAGTTTCCCGAGCTCAAAGGTACGTATTCAATTTTTTTGTTAGGGAAACTTTCGCATGAAAAAGCAAGCCACCAACGCAGTCCTTCGTAACGCCGCCATCCTCCTGATCGCGTCCGCCGCAGCAACTGGCGCCAGCGCGCAGACCTCGGCCAAAGTCGCCCTGACCGGCTACGACAGCCTGAGCGCCACCCCAGGTACGATGAGTAGCGCAAGCCTGCCGGCCACCGCGTATAACTATTACGTGTCGCCGACCGGTTCGGACAGCGCCGCCGGCACCAAAGCAGCACCGTTCAAGACCCTGGCGCGCGCCGCCAAGGCGGCCATCAAGGCCAACACCACCGTGTTCGTCGCGCCAGGCACCTATGCCGGCGGCTTCAAGACCAGCGCCAGCGGCACCGCCAGCGGCCGTATCTACTGGGTCTCGACCACGAAGTGGGGTGCGAAAATCGTTCCACCAACCAATTCGACCAACAAAACGGCCTGGGATAACCGCGGCAACTACGTCAGCATCATCGGCTTCGAAGTCGACGGCAGCAAGCTGGCCGGCGGCACCAAGTGGACGCTCGGCATCTATACCGGCGGTTCCTACAATGTCATCGAAGGCAACCACGTGCACCACACCGCCAACACCATCGCCTGCAGCAGCGCCGGCGGTTCGGCCATCGGCGTGGACAGCTATTACAAGGGCGTGATGGGCGACGTCATCGGTAACGTCGTGCACGATATCGGCCCCGCGGGCTGCACCTATGTGCAAGGCATTTATCACAGCACCTCCGGCTCGATCAAGAACAACGTGGTCTACCGCGTCGGCTCGGCCGCGATCCACCTGTGGCACGATGCCGGCAACCTGAAGATCACCAACAACACGGTGAGTTCCTCGGTCTTCGGCATCATCGTCGGCGGCGGCGATTATTACTTCACCTCGGCGGGCGCCAACAACGTCCAGGTGTACAACAACATCGTGTACGACAACAAGTACGGCATTTCGGAGCAGGGCAAGACCGGCACCTCGAACAGCTACCAGAACAACCTGGTCTACAAGAACACGACCTACAACTGGCAGCTGCGCAACGGCCTGAAGCACACGGCGACGATCACGTCGGAACCGCTGCTGGCCGGCTACTCGCGTACCGCCGCCATGCCGAACTTCAAGCCGAGCGTCAGCTCGCCGGTGATCGGCCGCGGCATCGCGACCTATGTCCACCCGACCGACATCGACGGCAAGCCGCGTAACGCCAGCACCGGCTACGATATCGGCGCTTACCAGCACTGATTGCCAGCCGGGACTTCGGTCTGAAGAACCCGCGCAGCCGCAAGGCGCGCGGGTTTTTTTGCACGCTCAAGAAGGATGTCTTGACCTGTCGCAAACAGCCGCCCCAAATTCGTGTTGTACAGTAGAAAGCTTCGTGTAGAATCAAATGCACTATGTTGCGGGTCGGGGGCGGACGTTCCGGCATGCCCGTCAGCAGATCGATCACGGTACCTGGAATGGCTCGCACGGCGCATCACAAGCTGCATACCTTCACGTCCTTCGACGGCGCGGCGCCTGACCGTGCCGTTGTCGTTTCTGCTCGGGTCATCGTTCCCGGTCGAAGGCGGCGTGGCTTGTCGCGTGCCCGCGTCCCAGGGTCTTGCGCCCGGCTTGCCTGAGCTCGGCCGACGCCGCGCGTCGTGCCCGAGCCTCCCGACACCCCTGCGGCCGCCGAGCGCGGCCCCTAATTACTCGCCACTTACCCGGGTTACAAGAATGGATACCGTAGAGATGAACACGAAAGAAACGCAGCAAGAGTCAGCCCTGGACGGCGCACGCCGTCCCCGCCGCCGTATCGCCAAACAGCTGGTCGAACGCGGCCAGCGCCTGCGCAGCCGCGCCGGCGTGTTGATCGGTTTGTCGCTGGGAATCGTCGCCCTGCTGTCGATGCTGGACTAGGTTTTATTCGGGCAAGGGCGTCGCCATCTCCGGGCTGTCGGCATTCGCCCGGTTCACTTGCGGCGTCACCTTGAACCATTCGAACGCGTCGGGCGGCAGCGCCGCCTGGCGCGCCAGTTCGAGCGCCTCTTCGGGAGCGATGGCGGGATCGAGCCAGCGGGCGGCATCTTCGGCGTCCAGCACGACCGGGCGCCGGTCGTGGATGTCGAGCATGCCCTCGGCCGCGTCGTCGGTGACCAGCACGAAGCCTGCTTCGGCGCGGTTCTCGACGAAGGGACCGAAGTTCGCCAGTGCCAGCATGAACAGCGGTGCGCGGTCCTTGCGGTGGATGTGCCAGGGCTGCTTTTTCCCTTTCTCCCCGGTCCACTCGTACCACCCGTCGGCCGGCACGACGGCACGCCCGTTCTTGAGCAGCCGGCTCCAGTAGCGGTTGGTCAGCTTGTCGAGGCGGGCGTTGATCGAGATCGGGAGCTTGCCTTCCGCCCATTTCGCGCGATAACTCCAGAACACGTCGTCGACGCGCCGCTCGCCATCCTGGATGTGCATCACGGGGCGGTAGGTCCCGGGCGGCACGTTATAGGCGGGCGTGGATGCGCTGTCGAAGGCGGCATCGGCCCAGCCGAAGACATTCGCATAAAATCTCGCCGTTTGGCTTTGGTCAAATCGTCCACACATGGGGTCCATGGTAATGCAAAACCGGGCGCCGCACGATTCGCCACGCGCGGGCGGAGCGGGGCGGGACGGCGCTGATGCTATGCTGCGGATCTGACAACATACGAGGGAGAGCACGATGGCGGTCGCCTGGCTGAAAGTACTGAAATCGGTTCCGTGGGGCGAAGTCATTTCGGCCGCGCCCCAGGTCGCCAGCAGCGCGCGCCGGCTGTGGGAGACGGTCGGGCGCAAGGGCGTGCCCCTGCCGAATACCGAGCTCGACGAAACGGTGGCCCACATGCCGGCCCAGGACGGCCTGGCGCTGCTCGCGGCCCAGGTCGAGCACCAGGATGTCGCCATCGCCCAGTTGCACGGCCAGGTCAGGGAAGCGTCGAAACTGATTGCCGAACTGGCCGACCAGAACGCCCAGCTGATCGCGAAACTGGAGGCCGCGCGCGAACGCCTGACCCTGATCGGCTTCGTCGCCGCCGGCGCGGGCGTGCTCGGCCTCGTCGCCCTGGCCCTGGTGCTGGCGCGTACCTGATGACAGCGGCATGAAGTTCATCCTGATCCTCTTCACGGGCTTCGTCTTCATCTCGATGCTGATGAATGCGGGCCGCAAACGCGGCATGCTCAGCAAGGACGCCGACAAGGCGGTGACCGGCCTGGCCAGCGCGATGCGCTACTTCTTGTACGGGCTGCTCGCCGTCGGCGCGGCCGCTTGCGCGGTGCTGCTCTACCAGGGAAGCTGAACCGGCGCAGCGGCGCCAGGCCGGTGTTGACAGGCTTGAATGCCTTCCCGACACCTGTGTTGTGCCGATGATGCAGCACAGCAAGAATGTCGTAGACATCCTGCCATCTAATCCGGGATTGGGCCGAAAGACGAATAGAATTCCCGTAGGAAATTTGCCCTACGGAATCTTTTATCTTTGACCGCGGCGCCGCGCGCCCCCCAATCCCATGACGATCTTTATCCGGCGCCTCGCGCCGCTCGCTAGTCTCGCCCTGTTCGCGCTGCCTGCCGCGCATGCCGACGACGCCCCCGCCGCCGGCGCCTGGACCCTGAGCGGCAACGCCGGCATCGCTACGCAATACGTCTCGCGCGGCTTCCGCCAGACCTGGGGCAAGCCCGCCGCCCAGGCCGGCATCGACATCGCACACCGAAGCGGCTGGAGCGCCGGCAGCTGGGTCTCGAACGTCAGCGACCGGTATATCGAAAACGGCAAGCTCGAGTGGGATCTGTACGGCGGCTACAGCGGCGCCGTGGGCGCCGTCGGGTTCAACTTGACTGCGCTCTACTACAAATATCCGGGCGCCTCGATCGGCAGCACCGGCACGCGCTTCGACTATGGCGAACTCTCGGCCGGCCTGAGCTATAAATCGGTCTACGCCAAGTACAACTACACCTTCACGCGCGACTTCTTCGGCATCACGAATGCGCGCGGCACCGGCTATTTCGACGGCGGCGCCAATCTCGCCCTGGGCGCGTCCACCACGCTTAACCTGCACGCCGGCGAAGGCCGGGTGGCCGGCGCCGGCAACGATTACTGGAACTGGCGCGACGTGAAAGTGGGCCTGACGCGGTCCTTGCCGGCCGGCTGGAGCGTGGCCGCGGCCTGGACCCGGGCCTACGGCGCCACCCATGCCTATGACAGCTACAGCACCGGCGTGCCGAACGCCGCCGGCCACATCGCCTATTCGAATCCGGCCAAGGGCACGCTTGTCCTGAGCCTGACCCGCGCCTTCTGACCCGCCCCGAGCACGCCATCCCATGAACAATCACGACTCCTCCTCCCGTCCGGCGCGTTTCGCGCTGTCGCTCAACACGCGCATCTGCGCCACCGCCACCGTGCTGGTCCTGCTCAGCCTGGGCATCACCTCCGGCGTTATCGGCGTCAAGGGCAGCACCGCCTCCGAGGATGCGGCGATGCGCCTGGCGCGCACCGCCGCGCGCGAAACGGCGGCCACGCTGGACGGACGCATCGGCGCCAACCTGAGCGCGGTGGCGACCGTCGGCGGCGCCATGCGCACCACCGGCGCCGCCGGCGAGACGCTGGCACGGACCCAGGTCTCGGCCCTGGCCAAGTCGCTCTTGCTCGGCTCGGACGATTTCATCGGCGCGATGGTGGCCATGGAGCCGAATGCCCTCGACGGCAAGGATGCCGAGTTCGCCGGCAAGAAGCCCGAATACGACGACAGCGGCCGCTACATGCCGTATTACACGCGCGGCGAGAACGGCGCCTTGCACGTCGAACCGGTCCTGTTCACGGCCGTGCCGGGCGCGAACGACTGGTATGACGTGCCGAAGGCCACCGGCAAGCGCCACCTGACCGAGCCGTATGCCTATCCGGTCAACGGCAAGGACGTGCTGATCGCCTCGCTGGTGACGCCGATCATGATCGACGGCGCCTTCAAGGGCGTCGCCAGCGGCGACATGATGATCTCCAAGCTGACGGCGATCCTGGCGGGCATGAAACCGATCGAAGGCGGCGTGCTGACGCTGGTCTCGAACGGCGGCCTGTACGCCAGCCATCCGGATGCCGCGCGCAACGGCAAGAAGGCCGACGACATCCCGGCCGCCGGCCTGGAAAGCATCCGCCAGGGCAAGCCCTACGAATTCACCGACGCCCATGGCATGGTGCGCCTGTTGCAGCCGCTGCGTCCGCACCCGGACATGGCGCCCTGGGCCGTCCAGCTGAGCTTCCCGCATGCGGTCGCGACCGCCCCGGCGCGCGAGCTGGCCACCTATTCGCTGTTCGTCTCGATCCTGTGCGCGCTGCTGGCAGCCGTCGCCATGGTCGCCGTGCTGCACCGCCTGATGCGGCCGGTGCGCGCGCTGGCGGCCACGATGACCGGCCTGGCCGGCGGCAATGCCGACCTCTCGGCGCGCCTGGAAGTGCGCGGCCGCGATGAACTGGCGACGATCGCCGGCGGCTTCAATACCTTTGTCGCGCGCATTCAGGACGTCCTGATCAGCGTGCGCGGCAGTTCCGACAGCGTCGCCGGCGCCAGCCTCGAGATCCGCCAGGGCAATGCCAACCTGTCGGCCCGCACCGAACAGCAGGCCAGCGCGCTGGAAGAGACGGCCGCCTCGATGGAAGAGCTGACCTCGACCGTGCGCCAGAACGCCGACAATGCGCGCCAGGCCAACCAGATGGCGGCCTCGGCCTCGCAAGTGGCGGTGCGCGGCGGCGAGGTCGTGGCCCAGGTGGTCGACACCATGGCCTCGATCGACGCTTCCTCGCGCAAGGTGGTCGACATCATCGGCGTCATCGACGGCATCGCCTTCCAGACCAACATCCTGGCGCTGAACGCGGCGGTCGAGGCGGCCCGCGCCGGCGAGCAGGGCCGCGGCTTTGCCGTCGTCGCCAGCGAAGTGCGCAACCTGGCCCAGCGCAGTGCCGCCGCCGCCAGGGAAATCAAGGGCTTGATCGGCGACTCGGTGGACAAGGTCAGCAAGGGTTCGAAGCTGGTGCTCGATGCCGGCCAGACCATGCAGGAAGTGGTCGACAGCGTGCGCCGCGTGACCGATATCGTCAGCGAGATCAGCGCCGCCAGCGCCGAGCAGAGCACCGGCATCGCCCAGGTCAACCAGGCCATCGTGCAGATGGACGACGCCACCCAGCAGAACGCGGCCCTGGTCGAAGAGGCGGCCGCCGCCACCGAAAGCCTGCAGGAGCAGGCCGCTACCCTGGTGGCGCTGGTCGGCCAGTTCCGCCTCGAGAATGCCGGCGCGCCGACGGCGACCCGCCAGCTGGCCCTGGCCGCGCCGCACTAATTTCCTCCTCCCTACTTGGATAGGTTCTAAGCGCCGCGCCGGACGAAAAAAACCCGCTTGCCATCACGGCAAGCGGGTTTTTTTATGTGTTGCCGCAAGTCTTACCGCATGCCGCCGGCGCTGACGAAATGCTGGCGCGCATAGGCCAGCAATTGCTTGTCCGACGGATGGTCGACTGTCTCGACCGCTTTGATCTTGCCGGCGACGGCAGGGACCTTGCTGGTCAGGTAGGTGACGAAGGTGGTTTTTTCCTCGGCCGGTCCCACTACCAGGATCTGCCCGCTGTCGGCCAGCGCGTCGGCGATGTCCTTGAAGAAGAGGGTATTGTCGTCGCCGTCGACATGGGTGTCGCCGTGCTTCTGGTGCGGGTGCGGATGGGTCGAATGGGTCTTGAGCGATTCGCTTTCCGAGGCGTCCTTGTCGAAGTGAATGACCTGGGCTTGGGTATGGTCGAGCCAGACGACGGTGTTATTGAATGACATGATTGCTTTCGTGGAGTACGTGACGACGGCGTCCCCGAGGCGGCCACGCTGGACGCATCGAATCCGGGATGTCGGAAGGAAGGGCATGGCCTGTGCGTCGCCAGCCGAGGGCGGCGACTTGCCAACCAGATCAGCGTAACGGAGTAGGCCGCGACGCTCGGTGCGGTACCACACGCAGCGTCGCCCTGCCATGCAACCAGCGTTGCCGCAGTGGGCGCGGCCGGGGCTGCGCGTCGCGGATACTGCGCCGAAACAGGAAGGTTGCCGGCCGACTCCAGCGTGCCCCGGACGGCGACCGAATGTGTCCAGGCCGTGCGTCCATGGGACGTTCACAACCGGCTTAAGTTGGACAGCGCGTTGTCGCCGGTGTGCCGCCGGAAGTTGAGTTGTGGCGCCGTTGCCATGCAATAATATCGACGCCGTGGCGGGGCATGTCATGGCTACCCATTCAACAGCGAACCCCGGTCATCGATATGAACTCACAGCGCAAGGAAAGCGTGCCCAAGCCGCACCATACAGGCAGTCCGTTGAAATTATGGGGCTACCTGCTATTTAACACGATGGTTTCCGGTGTGACGGCACTGATGATTGTGCACGCCTTGAAGCAACTGGTTGTCATGTTCACCCTTGGCGTGAGTCGGGAAATCGATCAGGGCGGAGCGCCGCAGTATATTTTAATGCTGTTCTTTTTCTCGATGGTGGCCATGGGCTGGCGTGCCCCCATCACGCTGCTGCTGTCGTTCGCGGCGGAATATGTCGGCGCGAAGGTGCTCGGCATTGCCACGCTCTGCGTCGGGTTGTTCGAAAGGGCCAGGCACTTCAACGGCGGGCGTCTGTATCGGGCCGGCCGTACGGTCGCCGCCATGCTGGTCGGCGCGACGCTGGTGCTGGCCTGGGACAGTCTCGGCTGGGCTATCGATCAACGTGCGCTCGGGTGGATATCGTCGATCTTCTTCACCCTGGCGATTTTTTTCGCATTTTCACTTGCCCCGCTCGTCCTCGGCCGGTCCGACGACTGGAAGTCGCTTGCCGAGCGGGTTCGGCTGCACGTGTTCGAACCGGTCGAGGCGGGGGCTGGCGGCTATACCGAAGTTCCGTTTATTCATCTTTCCGATCTTCACGTTACGCACGACGATACCGCGCCCCTGGCTGAAAATATCAAGTGGACGGTCAGGGATGCCACGCTCGAGGCGCTGGCGCGGTCCATGCAAGCCCTGGACGGATTGCCGGTGATTATCAGCGGCGACACCACCGATACCGGCGACGCCAGGGAGTGGGGCAGGTTCAAGGACCATTTCGGCGCGTTCGCGGACAGAATGATCGTGGCACCCGGCAATCACGACTTGAACATTGTCGGATATGACAGAAGCGGCTTATTGAATGTCGCCGACCTTCTCCATCACGAGGGACGGATTGACAGGCTGCGCGCATATCTGGACAGCGCCGCCGCGTTGATGGGCGCGCGCGTACGCAGCGCGCAGTGCGGCGCGCACGGCAAGCCTGTGGCGCTGCGTTCGCTCGCGGATGCCTACGCCGAGATCGGGAAGACGCCGGGATCTCTGCAGTTCCAGAAGCTCAATGCGCTGTTCCCACTGGTCGTGCGGGTCCCGACACCGCACGTCGTCATGCATGCCATCGTCTGGAACACCACGCGCACGTCGTCCATGCCGGCGCTCAACTCGCTCGGCAAGATCGATCCGGGACAGCTGGAACGCCTGTCGGGTATTCTGGCGTTGCTCGAGCATGAATCCGGCGCGCCCCCGGTGCTAATCCATGTTCTGCACCATAAGGTCGGCATGCCGGCAGAGATGGACTTCTACCCTGGCGAGTTGAGCGACCGGGAACACAGGATCCAGTTCGCCAGCATGACCATGCAAAACGCCGCGGCGCTGCTGCGAAAGCTCGGGCAGCTGGACGCGGACACGGTGATCTTTCATGGTCACCACCATGTGCGCTTCGCGGCCCGGGTCGCGAATCAGGCCCGGGGCGCGATCGACGTGATCTCAGCCCCGTCCTCGACGCTCGTTTGCGAAGGCCACGTTCGACACCAGATACGGGTAGCCACGCCAGGATTCGATATCGTCAGCGTTGGCGTCGGCGTTAATCGCTCCGGCACCCGACTTGTGCGCCAACCGGACTGGCAAGCCTGCGTCGCTGAAGCTGCGAAAGCGGGTGCGGCCGTCGTCTGATGCACTCGCTGCGCATGCAGCGCGCCAGCGGCAGTCGCGCGCAAGTGGGACGCGTGCGGTTTCAGGTCCGGGGCGGCATCGGACGACAAAAAACCCGTATGCCTGTGCGGCCGACGGGTTCGCTTGTTGCGTCATCTAAGATCGTGGTGCCCCGAGCCGGAATCGAACCGGCACGCCCTTGCGAGCACGGGATTTTAAGTCCCGGGTGTCTACCAGTTTCACCATCGGGGCAGCGGCAGGATTCTAGCACAAGCGTCTCGTGCGGGGTCGAAATTGCAAGATTTCATATGGCAAACTAAGCCAGCCTTTGGCCCAGCCAGCGAATGGTGTAGCATGCTTGCCGGCGCAGAGCACGCTCGCATTCGCGCCGTGACAAGAAGCACAAGGACTACCATTGACTACCAACATCATCATCCACGACCAGCTGCGCGCCTTCGTCGACCCGCTTACCGAGATCGAACACGAGGCGCTCGAACGCAGCCTGCTGGCCGAGGGCTGCCGTGACGCCCTCGTGCTGTGGCGCGACGTCCTGATCGACGGCCATAACCGCTACGAGATCTGCCGCCGCAATAACATCCCGTTCCGGACCGTTCACAACAACAACTTCGAGACCCTCGAAGACGTCATGCTGTGGATGATCGACAACCACCTGGCGCGCCGCAGCGTCTCGGATTTCCAGCGCGGCCTGCTGGCGCTGAAGAAAAAAGAAATCGTCACCGCGCGCATGGCCCAGAAAATGGCCGATGAACCGCCGGTGCCGAATCCCGACGACATGGATACGCGCCCGCCGCCGCCATGGAACACGCGCGAGGAAGTGGCGAAAGCGGCGCGCGTGTCGAGCAATACCATCAGCCAGATCGAACGCATCCAGAAGGCGGCCACGCCGCAGCTGGTCGAAGCGGTGCGCTCGGGGACGATCTCGATCAACGCCGCCGCCAACGTGTCGCAGTTGCCGGAATCGGAGCAGATCGCCGCCGTCGCCGGTGGCCGCAAGGAACTCCAGCAGGCGGCGCGCCAGGTGCGCGAGCAAAAAGCGGCCGGCAAGCCGAAAAAGCTCGGGCCGGACGGCGAACCGATCGACGAGAAGGCCGCCTTGAAGGCCGAGATCGCCGCGCTGAAAGACCGCATGGCCAGCCTGCTGACCGAGAACGAGGTGTTGAAGCAAAAGCTCGCGCACGCCTCCTAGCGCCCACTTGATAACAACCGGAGAATCACGCATGATCCTGCCCCGTCTTGTCGCACTGACCCTCGCCGCCGGCATCGCCTTTCCCGTCCTGGCCGCGCCGGCCGCCGCGGAGCTGGCGCGCTGGCAAACGACGGCAGAGCGGGTCACGATCATGCGCGACAAATGGGGCATCCCCCACGTCTTCGGCAAGCGTGACGCCGACGCCGTCTTCGGCATGGTGTATGCCCAGGCCGAGGACGACTTCAACCGCGTCGAACGAAACTACATCAACGCGATGGGGCGCCTGGCCGAAGTCGAAGGCGAACAGGAAGTCTGGCGCGACCTGCGCATGAAGCTCTACATTCGTCCGGACGACCTGCGCGCCAAGTATGCGGCCAGCCCGGCCTGGCTGAAGGACTTGATGACTGCCTGGGCCGATGGCCTGAATTACTACCTGCACAGCCACCCGGAAGTGAAGCCTAAGCTCCTGACCCGCTTCGAGCCCTGGATGGCGCTGTCCTTCAGCGAAGGCAGCATCGGCGGCGACATCGAGGAAATCGACCTCAAGGAGCTCGAAGCGTTCTACGGCAAGGCGCCGAAGGCGGCGCTGGCCGATCGGGGTAACCTGCGCGACGCCGAGCCGCGCGGCTCGAACGGGTTCGCGATCGCGCCGAAGTTGTCCGCCTCGGGTCACCCGCTGCTCTTGATCAATCCGCACACCTCGTTCTACTTCCGCCCCGAGATCCACATGGTCAGCGAGCAGGGGCTGAACGCGTATGGCGCGGTGACCTGGGGCCAGTTCTTCATCTACCAGGGCTTCAACGAGCGCGCCGGCTGGATGCACACTTCGGGCGCCGGCGACGTGATCGACGAATACCTGGAAACGGTGGTCGAACGCAAGGGCAAGTTCTTTTACAAATACGGCGGCAAGGAACGTGCCCTGCGCCAGGTTGACCTGACGCTGCCTTTCAAGCAGCCTGATGGTGCCATGGGCAGCCGCACGGTCACGGCCTATTTCAGCCACCACGGTCCGATCGTGCGCGCCAGGGATGGCAAATGGGTCGCCGTCAAGATGATGGACGAGCCGGTCAAGGCGCTGACCCAATCGTATGCGCGCACCAAGGCGAAAACCTACGCCGCCTTCTACAAGGCCATGGAACTGCGCACGAATTCCTCGAACAATACGGTGTACGCCGACGCCGACGGGAATATCGCCTATTTCCATGGCAATTTCATTCCGAAGCGCGATCCGCGATTCGACTGGTCGAAACCGGTCGACGGCAGCGATCCGGCTACCGAGTGGAAAGGCCTGCACGCGGTCAAGGACACGATCACGCTGTTCAATCCGGCCAGCGGCTATATCTCGAACACGAATAACTGGCCCTTCAGTTCTTCCGGCGCGAACAGCCCGCGGCGCCAGGACTACCCCGACTACATGTGGTCGCTGCCGGAAAACGCGCGCGGCCGCCACGCTGAGCAGGTGCTGCGGGACGCGAAGGGCTTGACCATCGACAGCCTGATCGCCGCGGCCTACGACAGCTACCTGACCGCGTTCGAGCCGCTGGTGCCGCAACTGGCCCGCGACTTCGATGCGCTCGCCGCGACCGACGCGCGCAAGGCGGCGCTGGCCGGGCAGGTGGCGAGCCTGCGCGACTGGGACCTGCGCTTCGGCGTCAGCTCGGTGCCGACTGCGCTGGCGGTCTACTGGGCGCAGGAAATGGTGGCCGCGCATGCGCCGCGCGCGCGCGCCGCCAACCTGCCGACGGTCGATTTCATCACGACCAAGCTCGACGGCAACGAACGGCTGGACGCCCTGGCGCGCGCCAGCGACAAGCTGACGCGCGACTTCGGCACCTGGAAGACGCCCTGGGGCGAGATCAACCGCTTCCAGCGCATCAGCGGCGAGGTCAGCCAGGAATACGACGACGCCAAGCCGAGCTGGCCGGTGGCCTTCACCTCGGCCAACTGGGGCTCGCTGGCCTCGTTCGGCATGGTGGCCAAGCAAAAAACCAAGCGCATCTACGGCGACCGCGGCAACAGTTTCGTGGCCGCCGTTGAATTCGGCCCGCGGATCAAGGCGAAAAGCATCCTGGCCGGCGGCCAGAGCGGCAACCCGGCCTCAAAGCATTTCGCCGACCAGGCCGCCATGTACAGCCGCGGCGAATTCAAGGACGTGCTGTTCTACAAGGAAGACATCGAGCAGCAGCTCGAACGCCGTTATCACCCGGGGCAATAAGAACCTATCCCAGTAGGGAGGAGGAAGTTGATGACGATGCATGGCAAGGGGGCAAGGCGCGAGGAGGCCGCATGGCGAGCCATGCAACGACGAGCAACGCAGCGGCCGCTTGTCAGGCGCGTCAGCAACGACTCCTTCCCTACTGGGATAGGTTCTAAATGACACGCAGCGAAAAGGACAAGATGCTGGCGGGCGAGCTCTACCACCCGAGCGACCCGGAACTGCAGGCCGAGCTGGAGGCCTGCGCCGCCTGGCTGGCGCGCTACAACGCGGCGATGGGCGAGCCGGCCACGGTCTGGCGCGCCTTGCTGGCCGAACGCCTCGGTGCAGTGGGCGAGGGCGCCATGCTGCGTCCGCCGTTCTATTGCGATTACGGATTCAACATCCGCCTCGGCGCGAATGTCTTCCTCAACTACAACTGCGTGATCCTCGATACGGCGCCGGTCAGCATCGGCGCCGAGACCCGCATCGGTCCGGCCGTGCAGATCTACACGGCGGACCACCCGCGCGATCCGGCGCTGCGCCGCAGCGGCCTGGAGTCGGGCCTGCCGGTCACGATCGGCAACAACGTCTGGATCGGCGGCGGCGCCATCGTCCTGCCCGGCGTGACGATTGGCGACGACGCGATCATCGGCGCCGGCAGCGT